>ENA-UEQL01000225-UEQL01000225.1-human-gut-metagenome-genome-assembly--contig:-NODE-225-length-37419-cov-8.418564_pt1 | contig 37419 bp, 33 predicted proteins | sample MGYA00242905_ERZ507926 | MGnify/ENA primary metagenome ERZ507926 (study PRJEB26167, sample SAMN06115531) | human gut metagenome | host: Homo sapiens | place: China:Henan | collected 2015-09-09 | study...
TACGTCGCCGCCGTGGGGCATCTGCGGCGGCGGGCAGCTGCTCGGCTATTGGGGCGAGCTGGACGGCGACGAGACCATCCATCTCGACAACTTTGAGCTGGCGGACGGCGCGTGGGTCAGCCGCGAGGAGCTGCGCCGCGACTACCGTGACAACGGCGTCGCCCTCACGAGCGAGATGATCGCCCGCTTTGCCGCGGGGCGAGAGTACGAGCCGGTGTCGGAATAAGATGAAAAAGCGCGGAGCAGAAGGCTCCGCGCTTTCCTTATGCAAGGGCTGTAGCGATCCATTTCCCGAGCAGCTGCAAAAGGAGAAAGTGCGCGGGATAGAAAAAGTAAAAGAAATATTTTCCGCCGCGCCGCCCGCGCTCGCCGCTGTAGAGCAGCAGGAGCGGTGCGCACAGCAGCACCCACGGCGAGGCGATGAGCAGCGGGAGCAGTCCCGCGAGCCGCCATACGCCCGCCGAGCGCAGCAGATAGAAAAGCGCGGCAGAGAGCGTGCCGAGAAAGACGTATTCGCTGCGGACGGCAAACGCCGCCGCGCCGAAGACGAGACAGGTCAGGACGTACAGCGCTATCCGCTTCCCGCGCTCTGCCGCGTCGGACTCAATGCGTGCGAGCACGAATAGCTCCAGGCAGGAGAGCGAGAGCGTAAAGAGTACGTTTTGAAGCGCGGGACCGGTCCACTGCTCATAGTGCGCGAGGTTGAAGACCGGCTCGCTGATAAGGGCAAAGGCCAGCAGCGTGAGGAAATACCGCTTCCGGTCCCGTGTGTGCGTGAAGCCCTCGGCGAGCAGGAAGACATAGAGCGGAAAAGCGAGGTGGCCCAGCACATCAAACACGCGGTAGACGCCCTGCACGGCGCCGAGCCATGCGGGCGCGTTCTGCGGGATGAGCGTGCTTCCGTCCTCACCGCGGAACGGCGCGAAAAAGCCGCGCCGGATCACGAGCATATTCGCATGGTCGCAGAGCATGGAGACCATGGCGATGTATTTGAGCGCGAAGCCACTCAGCTTTTTGGGGATATGTTTCATGAAGGGTTCTCCTGTGTGCGCGCCGCGTGGAGGGCGGAGCGGAAGTCCTCCCACGCCTCGGGGTGGTCGACGTAGTATTTCGGACAAATTTTGCCGGTCACGTCGTAGTGGCGGATGACGTCGGCGGGAGCGAGATCGAATTCCTCGCACAGCCACGCCGTCAGCCGCAGAAGGCTCGCCATCGTCTCGGCGGAGAACTCGCCTGTCTCGTCCGCGTGGCAGACCTCGATGGAAACGGTGTGATCGTTCGCCTGCGAGGAGCAGTAGGCGACCTCCGAGAGAGGGACGCATTGAAGCACCTCGCCCTCCAGCCCCACGACGAAGTGGGCGCTGGCATAGGTCTCGTGCGTGAGGGCAAGGTTGGCGAAGAAGCTGCGGTTTGCCGCCGCCGAGGTGCCGGGGTTTCCGACGTAATGGACGACCACGCCGTCGATCGTCTCGAGCGGCGTGCCGGGACGGGAATACGGGTTGAGCGGCAGGATGTCCTGCTCCACCCATTCCGGCGTGGACACGTCCGCGCCGGGAACGGCGCGGTGGCGGAACCAGTAGACCAGCTCCGCGCCGATGCAGAGGACGAGTACGGCGATGACCGCCCGCTCCAGCCAGACGCGGCTGCGCTTTTTTCGTGCAGCCATGCGTCAGAAGCCGCGCGCGGCCGCGGGCGTTTCAATGCCCATGCCCGCAAGCGCTTCGAGCGTACAGGTCATCTCCGGCGTGACGATCGCACAGACGCTGCCGCTCGAGCTCGAGGTCGTGTCGATCGGCTGCCTGGTCGGCTTCTCGTCCACCCGGACGCTGTACCACAGCTCCAGCTCGACGTAGAAGCTGCCGCTGTAGAGCGTGTCCTCAAAGAGCGAGGCGTTGGAGGCGTGACCCGCCTCGTAGTCGCGGCGCAGCGCGGAGACGAGCGTGTTGGCCTGCGCGGAGGTCAGCTCGCCGTCGTCCTCGCCGTAGGCGCCGTCGCTGACGACGTCGTAGTAGCCGCCGGTGAGATAGGCGTTGCTCTTGTCGTCCGCCAGCTCGCCGAGCACGCGGTCGAGTGCGGCCTCGGGACAGTTGAGCAGCGCGGTCATCGTCTGCGCGACGGAGCCGGGCTCGTTCAGCTCCCGGGAGAAGGCGCGGCAGTCGACGTAGCTGCGGCGCACGACGCGCCCGTCCGTGAGCGCGTAGGTGACGGTGAAATAGAGATAGCTGTCGACCGGAGCGTCCGCGGGCGTTTCATAGGTGGTCCGCGCGTAGCTGAGCTGGCGCGCCTTGTCGGCGATCATCGCGCGGTGCGCGGCGAGGGTGCGCTCAATGCTCTCCGGCTCGTCGAGCTTGCAGGAGAGGTAGTCGCCGTTCGAGGAGAGATAAACGGAGACGAACTCCACCTCCTCCGCGTCGGGCGTATAGCTCTCGTAGCCGGTGAGGTCGAGCGACATGGCGACGCCGAAGCACACCAGCACGGCGGAGAACACCAGCGCGCCGACGCGGCCTGTGCGCCAGACGCGGAAGCTCTTGTGCAGCAGCATTTCCGCGGCGAAGTAGCCGAGCAGGCCGGTGAAGAGCATACAGGCGATGGTGCCGGGGAGCGAGTATTGGCCGTTATGGAGGTTGAGACCGAAGACGAGGAAGTAGATAAGCTGCCCGAGCGAGAACGCGGCGCAGACCGCCACGCCGTATTTGAAGATGGGGCGCGCCCATGCCACGGTGACGATGGAGCCGGTCGCCTCGCTCGCGCGGCGGCGGTAGACGAGCAGGCCGAGCACGGCGAGCACGATGCCGACGGCAGCATAGATGCCGAGCACGCCAAGGCCGCTGAGCATATACTCGCCGCCCCGAATGACCTGATACGTCCCGTCGCTGAGGATGCGGTCCACGCGGGCGACATTGCTCACGTCCAGCACGCAGACAAGCTCCCAGGCAGGCGAGAGGAAGGCGAAGGTCTCCGGAGCGGAATAACCGCTGTAGCCGTAGAGGAAGTTGCCGGCAAAGGTGCGCACGAGGTATTCCATACCCACGGCAAGGAAATTGAGGGTGCCGTAGAACACGGGCGCGGCCAGAATTTGCCCGGTGAACATCATGCACAGCACAGCGAAGGAGTAGAAGAACAGCACCGAGAGCACGGCGGCGAGCAGCGCGGTACCGAGCGCGGTAAGGTTCAGCGCGCCGAAGCAGGCGGCGGTGATGCCCGCGAGGGCAAAGGCGAGCACGAGCGCGGAGACCATGCACACAAGGCCGGTGAGGTAGTTGGTCGCGTACAGCGTCTCACGCCGCACAGGCATGGAATGGAAGCCCTGCGTGGCGCGGGGGTTGGTAAGGTAGGCGAACATCGCCATGGCGAAGAAGATGCCGAACACGGCGCCCATCACAAGCCCGCCGTAGGCGCCGATCTGCAGCAGGGAATACGAGGCGTCGGCCACGGTCGGGACACCGTGATAGTCGGCCAGCTCGTTGAGCAGCGGCAGCGGCAGGAGCAGCAGCCAGATCAGGACGTAGCCCAGCCACAGCGGCCAGAAGCGCTGCAGGTTCTTGCGGAAAAGCGCGCGGTTAAAGAACGATGTCGCGGACTGCATAGTCGGCACCTCCCAGCTCATAGATGAAAATTTCCTCCAGCGTCAGCGGCACGGCCTCCATATACACGGGGTCGAGGGCGGCGAGCCGCTCGGTGATCTGCTGCGTATTGCCGCGGAAGATGATGGTGAACACGCGCCCGAGATGGCTCTCGTGCAGCAGGTTCAGCCCCGCGGGGAGCTCCGGCGCGCCCTCGCCCCGGAAGACGATCTGCATTTTGACCGTGTTCTCCTGCAGCTCGGAAAGGCTGCGCTCGAGCAGGACCTTTCCCTTATTCATGATGCCGACGTGGTCACACACGTCCTCCAGCTCGCGCAGGTTGTGGCTGGAGACGAGCACCGTCGTGCCGCGCTCGGCGACGTCCTGCATGATAAGGCTCCACACCTGACGGCGCATCACGGGGTCGAGGCCGTCCACCGGCTCATCCAGAATGAGATAGTCCGGCATACAGCACATGGCGATCCAGAACGCCGCCTGCTTCTGCATTCCCTTGGAAAGACGGCGGATGAGCTGCTTTTCGTCCAGCGAAAAGACGCCGCGCAGCTTCTCGTAGCGCTCCATGTTGAACTGCGGATAGAAGCCGCGGTAAAATTTCATCATGTCACGGATGCTCGACTGCATAAAATAGTGCCAGTCGTCGGGGATGGAGGCGATGCGCTGCTTGACCGCCACGTTCTCCCATACGTCCGCGCCGTCCACCGAGACGGTGCCGGAGTCCTGCCGGTATACGCCGGTCAGGTGGCGCAGCAGCGTGGATTTGCCCGCGCCGTTCGGCCCCACGAGACCGTAGATCGCGCCCTGCGGCACGGTCAGGCTCGCGCCGTCGAGCGCGGCAAAGCCGTCAAAGGTCTTCACCAGCTCACGAATTTCGATCATTTCTCTTCCTCCTCCCGGTAGATGGCGTCCAGCTCGGCACAGCTCATGCCGAGCGTACGCAGCTCGCGCAGCGTTTCGCGCAGCGTTTCGGTCAGCGCAAGGCGGCGTCCGTCGTCCTCCGCGCGCTCGCGGCGCACGGCGAAGCTGCCCTTTCCCGGGACAGACGCGGCGTAGCCCTCCGATTCCAGCTCGCTGTAGGCGCGCTGGATGGTATTCGGGTTGATGGCGAGCTGACTGGCCAGCGCGCGCACCGAGGGGAGCTTTTCCCCGTCGGCGATCGCGCCGGAGACGATCAGCCGCCGCAGCCCGTCGCGCACCTGCTCATAGATCGGGCGCGCGTCGCGGTAATTCAAGGTGATCATAGCGGTGCCTCCTGTTTGCTTATCGGCTGAGAAGTACGACGACGGCGACGAGCAGGACCACAAGGATCGCGCCTACGCCGACCATCAGAACGCTGAAGGAAACCATGCTGCCATCCCTCCTGGCTGTATTAATCGTATTAGTACAGTTAGGATAGCATGAGAGTGTCGTTCTGTCAAGTATTTTTCGGAAATTGGCGAAATCTCACAGAAGAACGATAAGACCCCGTTAAGAATTTATCCATTGTACCAAATCGTCATATTGACGAAATTTAATAATTTTAAAGTACCAATTTAACAAAAATGGAGAAAGTGCCGTCGGACGGTTGCTTTTACGCGTGGAATCTGCTATCTTAATACCGTAGAGAAAGGGCGGGAAGACCCAATATGCCCTTTTGAAAGCAATGCAATTTAATAGGAGAGGGGAAATCACATGGATAAGATCATAGAAATCAACAGTGCGGTAAACGGCTTTGTATGGGGACCCATCATGCTGGCACTGCTGGTCGGCACGGGCATTTACCTGAGCTTCCGCGTCGGCTTCATTCAGTTCTCCAAGATCGGCTACTGGTGGAAGAACACCATCGGCAAGATCTTCCAGAAGTCCGAAGCGGGCGAGGGCGAGATCACGCCGCTGCAGGCGGTCTCCACGGCGCTGGCCTCCACGGTCGGCACGGGCAATATCGCCGGCGTCACCGGCGCGATCATTCTCGGCGGCCCCGGCGCGGTGTTCTGGATGTGGATCTCCGCGCTCTTCGGCATGGTCACCAAGTTCGCCGAGGTCACCCTCGCGGTCAAGTACCGTGAGCGCAACGAAAAGGGCGACTGGTGCGGAGGCCCGATGTACTACATCAAGAACGGTCTCGGCCCCAAGTGGAAGTGGCTGGGCGTCATCTTCTCCGTGTTCGGCGCGCTCGCCGCGTTCGGCATCGGCAACATCTCCCAAATCAACTCCATCGCTTCCTCCGTCAACTCCGTCGCGGTCGCATTCCATGAGAACGCCAAGGAGTTTGACATGATCATCGGCCTCATCACCGGCGTTGTGATCGCCATTTTCGTGGCGCTCGTGCTCCTCGGCGGCGTCAAGCGCATCGGTCAGGTCACCGAAAAGCTCGTCCCCGGCATGGCGGCCATCTACATCGTCTGCGCACTTGTGGTCGTTATCGCCAACGCGGGCACGATCCCCGGCGTGTTTGCCAGCATCTTCCAGGGCGCGTTCAACCCCTCTGCCGTCGTCGGCGGCGCGGTGGGCGTGACCATGAAGCTCGCCATCACCAAGGGCGTCGGCCGCGGCGTCTTCTCCAATGAGGCCGGTCTCGGCTCTGCGCCCATCGCGCACGCCGCCACCTCCGAGAAGAACCCCGTCCGGCAGGGCCTCTACGGCATCTTTGAGGTCTTTATGGACACCATCGTCATCTGCACGCTGACCTCCCTCGTCGTCCTCTGCTCCGGCGCGGCCACCGGCAACTATGGCAACAACGATCTCGCGGGCGTGCCCACTGCGGTCGCGGGCTTCGCCAGCGTCTTCGGCGACAAGCTCGGCTCCCTGATCCTTGCCGTCGGCCTGCTGCTCTTCGCCACCTCCACCATCCTCGGCTGGGCGCTCTACGGCACCCGCTGCGCGGAGTTCCTCTTCGGCAGCAAGATCATCCGACCCTATCAGGTCCTCTTCTGCCTCGTCGTCATCGCCGGCTCGGTCGCCAACCTCAAGCTGGTGTGGGACATCTCCGACACCCTCAACGGCCTCATGGCGATCCCGAACCTCATCGGCATCCTGCTGCTCAGCCCCGTGGTCATCAAGCTGACGAAGGAACACTTCAACGGCGTGAAGGCAGGCAAGCTCGAATAAGCGAACATCCGGTCTCCTGCGGCGGGACGGACCATGCGGTCCGTCCCGCTTTTCGCTCCCGCGGCGTAAAAAAGGAAGAAAACGCGGAATATTTTCGCAGATTTCCCTTTACAATAGAAAAAAGCCGTGGTATGATATCAAAGCGCGTGAAGGCGCGCGAGGAGCATACCCGAACTTAGGACGCGGATCGTCACCTGTCCCGCCGCTCAGTTCAGGGTGAATATTTTTGAAAGGTGGAAACACAACTATGATGCTCAAAGACCAGAAGACTGCCATTATCGAAGCCAACCGCACCCATGAGAGCGACACCGGTTCTCCCGAGGTCCAGATCGCCATTCTCACCGAGCGCATCAACCAGCTCACCGAGCACCTCAAGGTCCACGCGCAGGATAACCACTCCCGCCGCGGCCTGTACAAGATGATCGGTAAGCGCCGCAGCCTGCTCGACTACCTCATGAAGAAGGACATCGAGCGCTATCGTGCCATCATCGCCAAGCTCGGCATCCGTAAGTAAGAGACAATATGCGCGGGGGAAGGATATTCTTTCCCCGCGTGTTTTGCTATCTTGCACCCCTGATTTTCCCGCAAAAGCCCGCAAAATGGGGAGCCGACGCCCGCATTTTAGCAGTTGATCTTGTCCGCGACGCGTTCGCGGCTGAGCTCAAGTGCTAAAGGGTCGGACAAGGCTCCCGACAAAAATCTGAAAAGGAGTATGATCATGTCCACCATCATCACCCACCGTCAATTTCCCGGCTACCACAAGTATGAAATGGAGCTCGCCGGCCGTCCGCTGACCCTCGAGGTCGGCAAGCTCGCCGAGCTCGCCAACGCCGCCGTCATGGTCGGCTACGGCGACACCCGCGTGCTGGTCTGCGCCACCGCGTCCGCCCGTCCCCGCGACGGCATCGACTTCTTCCCCCTCTCCGTCGACTTTGAGGAGAAGATGTACTCCGTCGGCCGCATCCCCGGCAGCTTCAACCGCCGCGAGGGCCGCCCCGGCGAGAAGGGCATCCTGACCAGCCGCGTCATCGACCGTCCCATCCGCCCGCTCTTCCCCTACGATTTCCGCAACGACGTGTCCATCATGGCGACCGTCATGGCGGTCGACCACGACTGTTCTCCCGAGATCGCCGCGCTCATCGGCACCTCCGCCGCCCTCGCCATCTCCGACATTCCCTGGAACGGCCCCGTCGGCGCGCTGAAGGTCGGCCTTGTGAACGGCGAGCTGGTCCTCAACCCCACGAGCGAGCAGCGCAAGGTCTCCGACCTTGACGTGACCGTCGTCTCCACCGGCAAGAAGGTCGTTATGATCGAGGCGGGCGCGAACGAGGTCGATAACGACACGATGTACCGTGCCATCGAGCTGGCGCACAACGAAAATCAGAAGCAGATCGAGCTCATCAACCGCATGGTCGCCGAGATCGGCAAGCCCAAGTTCGACTATCCCCACGCAAACTTCAATCAGGAGCTCTTCGACAAGATCGTTGCCGACTTCATGGACGAGGCCAAGGCCGCCATGGATACCGACGACAAGAACGTCCGCGAGGCCCGCTGGAACGAGATGATCGAGCACTGGCACGAGAAGTACCTCGAGGAGTATCCCGACATGGATCAGTACCTCGACGAGTTCACCTATAAGTTCCAGAAGAAGATCGTCAAGGCGTGGCTGCTCGAGGGCCACCGCGTCGACGGCCGTCAGAAGAACGAGATCCGTCCTCTCGCCGCCGAGGTCGGCGTGCTGCCCCGCGTCCATGGCTCGGGCCTGTTCACCCGCGGCCAGACGCAGGTGCTCTCCGTCTGCACCCTCGATACCCTCAGCGCCAACCAGAAGCTCGACACCATCTGGGAAGAGACCGAGAAGCGCTATATGCACCACTACAACTTCCCCGGCTACTCCGTCGGCGAAGCCAAGCCCGCCCGCAGCCCCGGCCGCCGCGAGATCGGTCACGGCGCTCTCGCCGAGCGCGCGCTGCTGCCCGTCATTCCGCCCGTTGAGGAGTTCCCCTACGCCATCCGTGTGGTGAGCGAGGTCGTCTCCTCCAACGGCTCCACCTCTCAGGGCTCCATCTGCGGCTCCACGCTTGCGCTGATGGACGCCGGCGTGCCCATTAAGGCGCCTGTCGCCGGCATCTCCTGCGGTCTTATTCAGGACGGCGACGATTTCACCACCTTCATCGACATTCAGGGCGTTGAGGACTTCCACGGCGAAATGGACTTTAAGGTCGCCGGTACGAAGAAGGGTATCACCGCCATCCAGATGGACCTCAAGAACGACGGCCTGACCATGGCGATCATCAAGAACGCGCTGGACATCACCTACGATGCGCGTGTGCAGATCCTCGACCAGATCATGCTGCCCTGCATTGCCGAGCCGCGTCCCGAGGTCAGCCCCTACGCGCCCAAGATGATCACCATGAAGATCGACCCCGACCGCATCCGCGAGGTCATCGGCAAGGGCGGCTCCGTCATTCAGAAGATCGTCGCCGACACCGGCGCGAAGATCGACATCGACGACGACGGCACCATCCACATCGCCTCCACCGACGCCGCCGCTTGCGACGCCGCGAAGAAGTGCATCGACGACATCGTGTTTGTCCCCGAGGTCGGCAAGCTGTACTACGGCCGCGTCGTGCGCCTGATGCAGTTCGGCGCCTTCGTGGAGATCGCCCCGGGTAAGGACGGTCTGGTGCACATCTCCAAGCTCGACAAGAAGCGTGTCGAGAAGGTCGAGGACGTGGTCACCGTCGGCGACATGATCTGGGTCAAGTTCATGGAGATCGACGAAAAGGGCCGCTGGAACCTCTCCCGCAAGGACGCTCTCCTCGAGATCGAGGCCCAGCAGGCCGCGGCCGCCAAGGAGCGGTAAGCGGCAAGCTGAAATTTGATATGCGGCGTCTTTTTTGCCCTTGTGGGGAAGTGCGGAGTATGATACAATAAAAACGATAATATATTCAGCTGGGAGGTCAACCGGTGAAAGAGATCAAAAGTATACTGATGTCAGAGAATGGAATGAAGATCGTAAATGCGTTGTTCCTTCTAAGTATATTAATCCGGAACCGCGGCATTATTTTTGCGTTCTACTCCTGCTGGATCATCTATTTGGCATATTGCATCAGGAATACAAAATCTAAGGCCATGCAAATAAGCTGGGCGATGCTTATTGCGTTTGCCGTTGTGATGATTTGTGTAAACATCTATTTTTATTGCATCTCACGCTGATTGCTGATCGGTGGAATACAAAAAAGGGACACGGCTGCGCCGTGCCCCTTTTCATTTTTCCCGTTTTGTGGTATCATATCGGCAAATACCGGCTATCATCAAGGAGGTCGTCTTATGCCCGACACCATTGTTGCCATCGCCACCGCGCCCGCGGCCGCTGCGGTCGGCATCGTGCGCCTGAGCGGCGCGGAGACCCGGCGCGTGCTCGCGGCGCTGTTCACGCCGGTGAACGGTCGTTCGGCTGCGGAGCTTCCGCCGCGGCGCATGACCTACGGCACGGTGCGCGACGCCGAGGGCCGCACGCTCGACCACGCGCTGGCGGTGGTGTTCTCCGCCGGACACAGCTACACGGGCGAGGAGAGCGCGGAGCTGCACTGCCACGGCTCGCCGGTCGTTTTGAAGGAGGTCCTGCGCGCCGCGTTTGCCGCAGGCGCGCGGCAGGCGCGGGCGGGGGAATTTACCGAGCGCGCGTTTCTGAACGGCAAAATGGACCTCACCGAGGCGGAGGCGGTCATCGACCTCATCGACGCCGAGACCGCCGAGGCGGCGCGGAACGCCGCCGCCCAGGTGGACGGCGCGCTGCGCCGCCCGCTCGAACAGGTCTACGACGCGCTGCTGGGCCTCACCAGCCGCTTCTACGCCGTGGTAGACTATCCCGACGAGGACATCGAGGACCTGACGCTTGCCGAGACGGAGCGGACGCTCACGGAGAGCGAACAAACGCTCGCGGCTCTGCTCGGCACCTTTGCGCGCGGACGCGTGCTCAAAAGCGGCGCGGCGACCGCCATCGTCGGCGCGCCGAACGCGGGCAAAAGCTCGCTGCTCAACGCGCTTGTGGGCTACGACCGCGCCATCGTCACCGACCTTCCCGGCACGACGCGCGACACCGTGGAGGAGAAGGCGGTGGTCGGCGGCGTGCTGCTGCGGCTCATCGACACGGCAGGCATCCGCGAGACAGACGACGCCGTGGAGCGGCTCGGCGTGGAGCGCTCGCGCCGCGCGGTCGAGAGCGCCGATCTGGTGATCGTGGTAGCGGACGGCAGCCATACGCCGCTCACTGTGGAGCCAGACATTCTCGCGCTTGCCGCCCGAGCGCCGCATTGGATTCTGGCCATCAGCAAGGACGATCGAAACCCCGCCGTAAAGACCGCCGTTTGGAGACTGCTGGACGGCGCGCCTGTGCCGGAGCATCTGGTCTCCTTTAATTCCGTAATGCCCGGCGGGCTGGATGCGTTGATCGACACGATCAGAGACTGCTTTCCTGCCGGCGTTCCCGCGGGTGGTACGCTGCTCACCAACGCACGGCAGGCCGAGGCCGTCGACCGCGCCCTGAACGCGGTCCGTGCGGCGCACGAGGCGCTCACCGCCGGGCTGACGCCCGACGTGGTGCTCACCGAGGCCGAGGGTGCTCTCGACGCGCTCGGCGAGCTGACCGGACGCACGGCGCGCGAGGATATGGTGACGCGCATTTTTGAGCGCTTCTGCGTCGGAAAGTGAACGGAAAGCATTGTTTACAGAAAATGATTGATATTATCTTAACGTTCTGCTACAATACTGCCATTCTAAGGAAGAATCGACTCTATTCCCCAAAAGGGGCCGTTTGTCTGCGGCCCGGAAAGGAACGCCATGCGTGACTATATTATCATGACCGACAGCTGCTGCGACCTGAACCAGCAGGAGGTCGACGAGCTCGGGCTTACCGTTCTGCCGCTTTCCTTTACGATCGACGGAAAAACCTATCTCAACACGCCCGACCATGCCGAGATGTCCCCCGAGGAATTTTTCGCGAAGATCGCTGCGGGCGAGAACAGCACTACCGCCGCCGCCAATGTCGGTCAGTTCGACGAGGCGATGCGCAGGGCGCTCGACGCGGGCAAGGATATCCTGTGCATCTGCTTCTCTGGCGCACTGTCCACCACCTACCAGTCCGCCTGCATCGCGGCGGAGGACCTGAAAAGCGAGTACCCCGACGCGAAGATCGTTGTCATCGACTCTCTCTCCGCCTCGCGCGGACAGGGGATGCTGCTCTACCGCACGGTGCAGGAGCGCCGGAGGAGCAGCCCCGACATCGAGACGCTGGCGGCATATGTGAGGAGCATCCTCCAGACCCAATGCCACTGGTTTATCGTGGACGATCTCAACCACCTCAAGCGCGGCGGCCGCGTGAGCGCCACGGCGGCCTTCGTCGGCACGATGCTGGGCATCAAGCCCGTCATGCACACCGACAGCGAGGGCAGGCTCATTCCCATGAGCAAGGCGCGCGGCACCAAGGCTGCGCTCAAGGCACTGGTCGACAAGGTGGAGGAGCTGGGCGTCGAGCCGGACAAGAACCAGCCCTTGTTCATCTGCCACGCCAACTGCCCCGACTCCGTGGCGTATGTCAAGGAGCTGCTGGAGGAGCGCTTCGGCGTGACGGACGTCCGCGCAGACTTCATCGGCCCTGTGATCGGCGCGCACACCGGCTGCGGCACGCTGGGGCTGTTCTTCGTGGGGACGCAGCGATGAAGTGGCTGGAGCTGCATATCGACACCGCCCGCGCCGGTCTGGAGCCGGTCAGCGAGCTGCTGCGCGAGCAGGGCGTCGAGGGTCTTGTCATCGACGACGAGGCGGACTTCAAGGATTTTCTCGAAAACAACCACCAGTATTGGGACTATGTGGACGATGAGCTGCTGGCGGAGAAGCACGGCAAATGCCGCGTGACCTTCTACCTCGAAGAAAGCGAGAGCGGTTTTTCCACGCTGGCGCAGGTGCGCATCGCGCTCTCGGCGCTCAAGAAGCAGCATCCCGAATACGCGCCGCTGCTCCTCACGATGGAAAACGTGGAGGACGCCGACTGGGAGAACAACTGGAAGCAGTTCTATAAGCCCATGGAGATCGGCGAGCGCCTGCTGGTCATTCCTGAGTGGGAGCAGGCGAAGCCGACGGAGCGCGTGAAGCTCATCCTGAATCCCGGGCTGACCTTCGGCACGGGCAGCCATGCGACCACACGACTGTGCCTTCAGGCACTCGAAAAGCACATTCGCGGCGGCGAAAAGGTGCTCGACCTCGGCTGCGGCAGCGGCATCCTCTCCATTGCGGCGCTGCTGCTGGGCGCGCGGGACGCCTTCGCCTGCGACATCGACGACAAGTGCGTGGGCGTCGCCTACGAGAATGCCGCGCTCAACGGCATCGGGCGGGAGCACTACACCGTCCGCGCGGGCGACGTGCTCAGCGACAAAAGGCTCGCGCGCGAGTTCGGCGGAGACTATGATATCGTCGTGGCGAACATCGTGGCGGACGTCATCATCGCGCTCGCACCGCAGGTGCGGTCGCTGCTGAAAAAGGGCGGGCTGTTCCTCTGCTCGGGCGTCATCGACGACCGCGCGGTCGAGGTCGCGGACGCGCTGCGTCTTGCGGGCTGGGCGATCATGGAGGCCCGCGAGAGCGAGGGCTGGTTCTCATATTTGTGCAAATAACAGCATAGCAAAAGAGGAGCGTTCTCTGCCATAGAGAACGCTCCCCCTGTTTGGTGCCGTATCGCGTGCAATTTATTTCCTGATTTTTTGCAGCATCCTTGTGAATTCCTCCGGCAGGGGACAGGAAAGCTCCACGACCTCGTGCGTGCGCGGATGGAGAAAGCGCAGGCCGACCGCGTGCAGGCATTGCCCCGTCAGGCCGGGGACCTCCTTCTTTGCGCCGTATACCGTGTCGCCAAGAATGGGATGCCCGATGTAGGCCATGTGGACACGGATCTGGTGCGTGCGTCCCGTTTCGAGCCGGCAGCGGACGTGGGTATAGCCCGGATAGCGGGCGATGACCTCCCAATGCGTGACCGCCTCGCGCCCGCCGGCGACCACCGCCATGCGCTTGCGGTCGGTCGGATGGCGCGCGATGGGCGCGTCCACCGTGCCGCGGTCCTCGCGCAGAGCGCCCGCAACGATGCACTCGTAGGTGCGCGCGAGCGTGTGGTCGGCGAGCTGTGCGGAGAGGTACTGGTGCGCCGCGTCGTTCTTCGCCGCGATGATGAGACCGCTCGTGTCGCGGTCGATGCGGTGGACGATGCCCGGGCGCAGCGCGCCGCCGACGCCCGAGAGCGTTCCCGCGCAATGGTACAGCAGCGCGTTGACGAGCGTGCCGTCCGGGTGCCCCGGCGCGGGGTGGACGACCATGCCGCTGGGCTTGTTGACCACGATCACGTCCGCGTCCTCGTACACCACATCGAGCGGAATGTCCTGCGGCACGGCCTCGACCGGCTCCGGCTCGGGCAGCGTCACGGCGATGTCCTCGCCGCCCGCGAGCTTATAGCTTTTGCTGACGGGCTTCCCATCCACCGCGACCTCGCCGCTCTCGATGAGCCGCGTCGCCTGCGAGCGGGTCAAGCCGTCAAGGCTCGACGCAAGAAATGCGTCGAGCCTTTGATTTTTGCTTTCTTCACTTGCCCTGAGCCGGATCGGTTCCATGGTCCTTCTCCCAATTCTTCGCGTCGGTGTTCGGGTAGATCCAAATGTAGTAAACGAGTGCCGCGATGGTGCCGCAGACCACGAAGCAGTCCGCAACGTTGAAAACCGGAAACTCGATGAACGTGCAGTCGAGCATATCCACCACATAGCCGAGGCGGACGCGGTCAATAAGATTTCCCACGCCGCCGCCGATCACGGCGGTCAGCGACCACACGCCGAGCGGGTGCCGCACGATCCGCGCGAGCAGCCATGCGAGCGCGAGCATCCCCACGCCCGTCACGCCGATGAGCAGCCAGCGCTCGCCGGAAAAGCTCGACCATGCCGCGCCGAAATTGCGCACATAGTGCAGCCGCAGCAGCTGTGAGAGAAAGGGCTTGCTCTCGCCCACGGCGAAATGGGTAACGATATAGGCCTTCACCCACTGGTCCAGCGCGACGATGGCCGCGATAGCCAAAGGGCAGAGCCACAGCGAACGCTTCTTCACGGCTGCGGCACCTCGCTGTCGTCATTGGGATAGACGAGCACCCACTCCGCGTCCGCGGGGGCAAGTGCGAGCGTTTCCGCCTGCGCCTGCCTCATGCCGAGGCCCTCCGGCAGGTCGCGCAGCGCGGCGATAGGGGCATAGTAAAAGCCCGCGTCGCCGTCCTTCACGCCGCCGCTTGAGAGCACATAGTCCGTCGCGCCCGCGCCGTACAGCTCAAGCACCACGGGACCGTACCACGCGGTGAGCAGGCTGCCCTCCTCGCCGCTCTCGCCGATGGGAGCGGTCTCGCAGTAGTATTCTGCCTCTGGGCTGCCGTTTTCCAAGTCAGCGGGTGCGTTTGCGGTCTTGAACCCGTCCGCCGCCGCGCCGCCAAGCTGGCGGTCATAATACGGGCTGGACTGCACCGTTTCACAGCGCTGCTCGGGATATTCCACCTCGGCGTCCGTATCGGGCAGCGGATCGCTGGGCGGCGCCGCCATCGAAAACATCGCCTGATCCTCCTGTGCGGCAGGCGCGGCAGGTGCAGCGTCGTTTGCTTCCTGCTTCATCGCCGTTCGCGGGATCGTTACCGCCGCCGCGAGTGCGACGATCGCCGCGCAGGCCGCCATCGGCATCCACCGCCGCCACGTGCTCCGCTTTTTCACCTGCGGCTTTGCTGCCGCCTTTTCCGCGCGCACCGCTGCCATCACGCCCTCCGTGAAGCCTACGGGCACGTCCTCGTCCTCCAGCTCGCCGAGGGCGGCGTGCAGGGCCGTCAGCTCACCGAGCAGCCTTCTGCATTTCTCGCATTCGCTCACATGAGCGAGCACCTCCGCACGCTCCTCCTCCGTCAGCTCTCCGTCAACAAAGGCCGAGAGCAGCGGCGCAAATTCTTCACATTCCTTCATATTGCGTTCCTCTCCCCTCCGACAGTCTGATTACATTCTGTAACCTTTGACGCTGGCTTTTCAAAAAAGTTCCCGTCTGCCGCCAAATAATTTCGCAGCAGCAGCCGCGCGCGGTTGATGCGGCTCTTTACCGTGCCGAGCTCCAGCTCCGTGACCTCGCAGATCTCCGCATAGCTGAGCTGGTGCAGCTCGCGCAGCACGAGCACGCGCCGGTAATCCTCCGGCAGCGCGGCAAGCCCCTCGCGCACCAGCCGCTGCGTCTCCCGGCCCTCGACGTGCTCCTCCGGCGTGGGCGCACGGTCGCGCACCTCGAGGTGTACGTCCTCGTCGTCGAGCGATACGCCGTCCACCGTGCGCTTGCTGCGCCGCAGCAGGTCGATGCAGGCGTTGCTCGCCAGACGGTAGAGCCATGTGGACAGCGCCGCATCCTCGCGGAAGCCCTCCAGTCCGCGCCAGAGGGCGAGGAAGGTATCCTGCGCGGCTTCCGCCGCGTCCTCGCTGCTGCCGCACATACGCAGGCAGAGGTTGTATATTTTCTTCTCATGCAGCCGGACGAGCTGTTCAAAGGCTGCCTCGTCGCCGCCCCGCGCGGCTTGGATCAGTTCACTTTCGTTCATGTCCGCTCCGTGTGTTCAGTCGCTCAGATCGCGCTTGATGCCCGCCGTGACGCGGTAAAGATCCTCAAGCGTCTCCATGTGGTTGATCTGGTCTTTATAGTAGTTGGCGTATTTCACGCCCTTGAGATACCAGCAGTAGTGCCGCCGCGCCTCAAGCAGCGCGACCTTTTCATTGCGGAACTCCGCGCTGCGCTCGATCTGGCGCACCAGCGCGTCGCAGCGCTCGGCAAGCGGCGGCAGCGGCGGGATCGGCTCTCCCGCGAGCGCTGCCCTGCATTGCTGGAAGAGCCACGGATTGCCGAAGCAGCCGCGCCCGATCATCACCGCGTCCGCGCCGGTGAGCTTCAAGGCTTTTATCGCATTTTCCGGGGTAAAAACATCGCCGTTGGCGATAACGGGGATCTTCACCGCTTCCTTGACCGCGCGGATGGTCGACCAGTCTGCCTGTCCGCCGTACATCTGCACGCGGGTGCGCCCGTGGACGGTGATCGCCGCGACGCCCACGGATTCTAACAGCACGGCCAGCTCCGGCGCGTTGATGCTGCCCTTGTCCCAGCCGCGGCGCATCTTCACCGTGACCGGAACCTTTACCGCCCTGACCACCGCCTCGGCGATGCGCGCCGCCTTTTCGGGGTCGCGCATCAGCGCCGAGCCGTCGCCGTTGTTGACGATCTTGCCGACCGGACAGCCCATGTTGATGTCCAGAATGTCCGCGCCGCTCGCCTCAATAGCGATCTGCGCGGCCTCGGCCATGCAGACCGGGTCGCTGCCGAAGATCTGGGCCTGCATCGGATGCTCGCCCGGAAAGGGCGCGAGCAGTGTGCGGCTCTTTTTATCCTGATAGCACAGCGCCTTCGAGCTCACGAGTTCCGTGCACGTCAGCCCCGCGCCGAGGGACGCGCACAGCTCGCGGAACGCCGCGTCGGTCACGCCCGCCATCGGCGCGAGCGCGAGCTGCGAGTTAATCTCCACTGTACCGATGCGCATGGGCGTTCCCTCCTTCTCCATGTTTCATAGAAGAAAATTATACCACAGCTTTCCCAAAAGCGGAAGTCCTTATTTTTGCGCGGCAAAACGCGGCAAAAAAGGGCGGCTCCGAAGAGCCGCCCCGGTATGGCGGATGCTGTTTTGCTCAGGCTGCGTCGCGGCTCTCGCCGGAATAGCTGCTGCCGTAGTAGCCGTTGCCGAAGAAGCTATTGAAGAAATCCCAGGGATTGTAGTAATAGCCGCCGTTTCCGCCGTTATTGCCGCCCTGTTGCTGCTGGCTGTTGTCCTGCGCCGTTTCCTGCGTCTGAGGAGCGGCGTCGAAGGTCAGCTCGACCTCCTTCGTTCCACCCGCGCGATAGATGGTCAGCGTCACGGTATCGCCCGCGCGGTAAGACTTCTTCGCGGCGTTCAGGTCGTTCATGTCGCTGATCGCCGTGTCGCCGATCTTGGTGATGACGTCACCCATCTGAAGGCCAGCCTTTTCCGCGGCGCTGTCCGGCTCGACCGAGCAGACGAACACGCCCTGCGTGACATCGTAGCGGTACTGCTGCGCCATCTGTGCGGTCATGTTCTGCGGTGTGATGCCAATGTAAGGCTTGTTGGTCACATAGCCGTCGGTCATAATGTCCTTGACCATGGCGAGCACATCGTCGATGGGGATGGCGAAGCCGATGCCCTCAACGGTGGTGTTGGAGTAGCTCGAATACTTCGCGGACACAATGCCGATGACCTCGCCGTAGCTGTTGAAGAGCGGGCCGCCGGAGTTGCCGGGGTTGATGGAGCAATCGACCTGGATCATGTTGAAGGGCTTGCCGTCCACATTGATCGCGCGGTTCACGCAGGAGACGATGCCCTGCGACATCGAGAAGGTCAGCTCGCCGAGCGGGTTGCCGACCGCAGCGACCGTCTCGCCGATCTGCACGCTGCCGGACTTTCCGATCACGACCGGCTGGAAATTCGTGCCCTCGACCTTGATGACGGCGATGTCGTAGTCCTTGTCGCCGCCGATGACGGCGGCATCATAGGTCGTGCCGTCGTAGGCCGTGACCTTGACGGTGCTCGCACCCTCGATGACGTGATAGTTGGTGAGGATGTAGCCGTCCTTGGTGATGAAAAAGCCGCTGCCGCTGGCGGCGGACTCTGTCGTGCGGCCGAAGACATTCGTTGTGGTGGACACGTTGATGCTCACGACGCTGTTGACGTTGGCGGCGTAGACCTCCGGCATGGTGAGCTGCTGCTTGCCGTCCACCTTGACCTGGCGGACCTCGGCGACCTGACGGTCGGAGACCTCGATCTGCGTCGAGCCGTGCGCGGAGGTAATGGCGTGTTGCGTGATGCCCGCGCCCGCCGCGCCGCCGATGAGCGCGCAGGCGAGCGCCAGCGCGGCGATCTTCAACCCCAGCCGATTCTTCTTCGGTTTCTTTTCCTCCCAGGGGTCTGCCTTTGCCGCGGTGTTCGGCACCTCGGTGTAGTCCACGTCGCGGACATTCTCCACCTTGTCGCCTTTGCGGTAGCTGTAATGGTACAGGTTGTTTTCGTCTTCGTAATACATAGATAAGCCTCCTTGCCGTGAAGCGTTTATTTTTCTTTTGATGCTACCGATGATACCCCCTGTTTATGTCCATTTCGTGAAGCCGGAACGAATTTTTTTGAACTTTTTTTGAATAGGCCATAAAGAAATCCTGAAGAATGGCCGAATTGGAAAAAATAGCTTGCGCGGGACATTCGGATATACTACAATAAAGCCGATTTCCCAATGCGAAAGGAGCGCTGCCATGCTGAAGATCGAAGGGCTGAAGCTCGCCCCGGGCGAGAGCGAGGCGTTATTATACGAACGCGCCGCGGCGGCGCTGCGTGTCAAAGCGCCCCTCCATACGCTGCACATTCTCCGCCGCAGCATCGACGCGCGCGACGGCGTGACGTTTATTTATACCGTTTCCGCCGCGATCGAGAACGAGGAAAGAGTGCTGCGCCGCGCGAGGAACAAAAGCGTCAGCGTCTACGCGCCCGCCTTTTACGAGCTGCCGCCGATGATCGCCCCTCCCGCCGTGCGCCCCGTGGTGATCGGCGCGGGCCCGGCGGGACTGTTCGCGGCGCTGGTGCTCGCCCGCTGCGGCGCGCGGCCCATCCTGCTCGAGCGCGGCGAATGCGTCGAGCGGAGACGGTGCGATGTCGAGCGCTTCTGGGCAACGGGCGAGCTGAACGAGCGCTCGAACGTCCAGTTCGGCGAGGGCGGCGCGGGCACGTTTTCCGACGGCAAGCTCAACACCGGCACGAAGGACGTCCGCCACCGCTATATTTTAGAGGAGTTCGCCGCGTTCGGCGCGAGCGAGGACATCCTCATCGACGCCAAGCCGCACATCGGCACCGACCGGCTCTACACCGTTTTGCAGAATCTGCGGCAGGAGCTGCTTTCCCTCGGCGCGGAGGTGCGCTTCAACCATCAGGTCACCGGACTGGAGCGGAGGGGCGGACGGCTCGCCGCGCTGCGGGTCACGTCTCCCGACGGAACGTATACGCTCCCCGCGGAGCACGCGGTGCTCGCGGTCGGCCACAGCGCGCGCGACACCTTCGCCATGCTGCGTGATGCGGGCATCCCGATGGAGCCGAAGCCCTTTGCCGTGGGCGTGCGCATCGAGCACCGCCAGAGCGATATGGACGCGCAGCAGTATAAGCAGTACGCGGGCCACCCCTCGCTGCCGCCGACCTCGTATAAGCTCTCGGCCCACACGGCGTCGGGACGCGGCGTGTTCTCGTTCTGCGTCTGTCCCGGCGGACAGGTCGTCGCCGCGGCAAGCGAAGCGGGCCGCGTGGTCACGAACGGCATGAGCGAGCTGGCGCGCGACGGCGAAAACATCAACGGCGGGCTGCTCGTCTCCGTTACGCCGGAGGACTTCGGCGGCACGGACGTGCTCGCGGGCGTCGCCTTTCAGCGACGGCTGGAGGAGGCCGCCTACGCCCTCGGCGGCGGGGGCTATGCCGCTCCCGCACAGACGGTCGGCGATTTCCTCGCGCACCGTCCGTCGATCGGGCCGGGGAAGGTCACACCGACCTACCGCCCCGCCGTGCGCTGGTGCGACCTGCACGATTGCTTGCCGCCGTTCGTCTGCACGGCGCTGGAGGAGGCGCTGCCGCTGCTGGAGAAAAAGCTGCACGGCTTTGCCGCGCCCGACGCGGTGCTCACCGCGGTCGAGACGCGCTCCAGCTCCCCCGTGCGCATCGTGCGCGACGATACCTATCAAACCGCTCTGCGCGGGCTCTATCCCTGCGGCGAGGGCGCCGGCTATGCCGGCGGCATTCTCTCCGCCGCGGCGGATGGGATGCGCTGCGCGGAACAAATTATAAAGGAGATCACTCAGCATGGCTAAAAAGATCGGCGTCATCATCGACTTTCTCAACGACAAATACGAGCGTCAGCTCAACGCGGCGGCAGCCAAATACGGCTATGAGATCGAGTATTTCCCCTCGTCCGCTGAAGCGGTCGGCAGGGTGGACGACTGTGAGATCCTCTACGGGCACTGCTCGCAGAAGGTCATCCGCAGCGCGAAAAACCTCAAGTGGTATTGCTGCTGCTGGGCGGGTGTGGACCACTTCTGCGACGAGAGCCTGTACCAGAATCCCGACTGTCGGCTCACCAACTCCTCCGGCGCCTACGGCACCACCATCTCCGAGCATCTCATCATGGTCTGCCTGATGCTGCTGCGCCGCCAGATGGAGTATACCGAGATCATCCGCGCGGGCGGCTGGGAAACGCTCCCCGGCGGTATCCGCTCGCTGCATGGCGCGCGCATCACTGTGCTCGGCACGGGCGACATCGGCACGGAGTTTGCCCGCCGCGCGCAGGCCTTCCATCCCGCGTGCATCACCGGCGTGCGCCGCACGGTCAGATCCTCCGACCCGGCGTTCACCTCCATCCATGCCATCGCGGAGCTGGACAGCGTCCTGCCCGAAACGGATCTTCTCGTGATGGCGCTGCCCTCCACGGCGGAGACCGTGGGCATCCTCTCGCGCGAGCGCATCGCGCTGCTGCCCGACAGCGCCTTCGCCGTGAACGTCGGCCGCGGCACTGCCATCGACCAGGAGGCGCTCTGCGACGCGCTCAACGCCGGGCAGCTCGCCGGCGCGGCGCTCGACGTGGTCGTGCCTGAGCCGCTGCCCGCCGACCACCCGCTGCGCCGCGCGAAAAATCTGCTGCTCACGCCGCACGTCGCGGGCAACATGACGCTCGGCTACACCTGCGACAAGAGCGTGCAGATGTTCTGCGACGATCTGGAAAACTATGCCGCGGGTCGTCCGCTTGCGCATCTGGTCGACCGGAAGAGAGGCTATTAAAAATGGGCTTCCCCCTCAAGACGGTCCTGCTGCGGCTGGTGCAGGGCTTCATCATCGGCGCAGGCGGCATCCTGCCGGGCATTTCCGGCGGCGTGCTGTCGGTCATCTTCGGCATTTACCGACCGGTGATGGAGGTGCTCGCCCACCCGCTCGACGGGCTGCGCCGCCATCTTTCCCTCCTGCTGCCGGTCGGCGCCGGCGCGATCCTCGGCTTCCTGTGCGGCGGCGGGCTGATCCTTGTGCTGTTCGACCGCTCGGAAAAGCTCGCGACCTGCCTGTTCATCGGCCTCATCCTCGGCACGCTCCCGAGCCTGTGGGCCGAAGCGGGCGCGCAGGGGCGCGGACGCGGTGCGTACCTTTCCTGCGCGGCCAGCTTTCTTGCTCTCTCCGCCGTTTTGCTCTACGCGCAGTACGGCGCGTTCTACACGATGCGCCCGGGCTTTCTCGGCTTTCTCTTCTGCGGCCTGCTCTGGGGCCTGAGCCTGATCGTGCCGGGCATGACGTCCTCCTCCATCCTGATGGCGGTCGGGCTGTTCACGCCGATGGCCGAGGGCTTCGCAAGGCTCGACATGGCGGTGATCCTGCCGTGGCTGCTCGGCATGGCGCTCATCGTGTTGACGCTCGCGCGCGTGGTGAATTGGTGCTTCCAGACGCATTACCCGCTTTTCTACCACGCCGTGTTCGGCATCGTGCTGGCCTCGACGGTCGTTATCATCCCGCTGCATTACGACGGCGCGCGCGACGCGCTTTTGTGCCTGCTTGCCGCCGCGCTCGGCGCGCTCGCAGCCTATCTCAGCGCGAAGCTACAGCCGAAGGAGGATGCATAAGAACATAAAAAGTCGGCAGGAACCGTATGGCTCCTGCCGCCTTTCTTGTTATCCTCTCTTCCTCCTTCGGTACAGCCGCGCGAAGCGGCGCAGCAGCTCGTCATAGAGAAAGAGCAGCACCGCGCCGAGCGCAAAGGTCGCCGCGATGAGCCACGGGGCGGTCGCCGCCAGCTCCGCCGTCACCGCGTCGAGCCGGAACACAAAGACGAGCAGCGCGTACATCGCGCCGACGGCGAGGACGTACAGCCCGAGCTTCGTGAGAAAGCGCAGCGCGCGGCTGCCGATCGCGTCGAGACTCGGCTGCACGAGCGGGTAATAGCCCAGAAAGCAGAAGAGCAGCGCGGATTCCTTGTCCGGCCCAAGCAGCAGTCCTAAAATGGCGGCGGCGAAAAAGCAGCACCATTGATAGCTCGCGCGGCACTCCTCGCGCACGGGCAGCAGGCATGCGGACGCGAGCAGGGGGCAGGCGTAGAGCGCCAGCGGCAGCACACCACCGAGGAACAGGAACAGCACCGCCAGCGCACCGAGCACGCTCGCAAGCACCAGCTCCCTCGTCTGTTGTCTCATAGGACTCCTCCTTACGGAAAAGCGCCGCCTGCGGGCGGCGCTTTCGGTTTATTCGTGGTCGGGCGTTTCCGCGCCGTCACCGGCGGGAGCGTCCTGCGCAGGGGTCTCCTCCGCGGGCGTTTCCGCGTTCTTGCCGTTCTCCGCGTCGGATGCGGCGGACTCGTCCGGTGCTTCGCCGTCCAGCGGCGGCATCTCGATCTTCTCGCTCGTCATGGAAATGTGACGCGCGGGCGCTTCGATGGTGCTCGGCACGGAGGGACGGAAGTCGCTGTCGCTCCTGCGCGTGGAGGCGTAGGCGTCCTCCACCGTCGCGGGATCGCGACCCTCGAGGATGGCGACCATCTCGCCGCCGGTGATCGTCTCTTTCTCCAAAAGATAGGCGACGACCTTGTGCATATCGTCGATATTCTCCTCGATGACCTTCACCGCGTCGGCGTAGCACTTCTCCAGAATTTCCTTGACGGCCTTATCCATCACGGCGGCGGTCTCCTGTGCGCAGTCGAGGCCGTAGCCGCCGTCGAGATACTGGCTGCGCACGGAGCCGAGCGCCATCATGCCGAACTCGTCGCTCATGCCGTACATGGCGACCATGTTGCGCGCGATGTTCGTGGCCTCCTGAATGTCCTGAGAGGCGCCGTTGGTCATCGTGTGCATGATGACCTCCTCGGCGGCACGGCCACCCATGGAAACGGCGATCTTCGCCATCAGCTCGTCGCGGGTGCGCAGATTCGTCTTGTCCTCCTCGGGCATGAGGAGCGTGTAGCCGAGGCTCCCCTCGGTATGGGGCACAATGGTGATCTTCTGCACGGGCTCGGCGTTCTTCTGCCTGTAGGCGACCATCGCGTGGCCGACCTCGTGGTAGGCGACGAGCTTCTTTTCAAACTCGGTGAGCACGCTGTTCTTTTTCTCGCTGCCCGCGATGACGAACTCGAACGCGGCGAGCATATCCTCCTGCGTGACGAGCTTGCGGCCCTTGCGCACGGCGCGCAGAGCCGCCTCATTCACGATGTTGGCAAGGTCCGCGCCGACGCAGCCGGCGGTCGCGAGTGCGACCTTCTTGAGGTCGACGTCCTCGCCGAGCTTGATGTTGCGGGTGTGGACCTCGAGCGTGGCGATGCGGCCTGCGAGGTTCGGGCGATCGATGGTAATACGGCGGTCGAAGCGGCCCGGGCGCAGCAGCGCCTGATCGAGTACCTCGGGGCGGTTGGTGGCGGCGAGGACGATGATGCCCTTGCCGGGGTCGAAGCCGTCCATCTCGGCAAGCAGCTGGTTGAGCGTCTGCTCACGCTCGTCGTTGCCGCCGAAGCGCGTGTCGCGCGTCTTGCCGATGGCGTCGATCTCGTCGATGAAGATGATGCAGGGCGCTACCTTCGAGGCCTCGGCAAAGAGGTCGCGCACGCGGCTCGCGCCGACGCCCACGAACATCTCCACAAAGCCGGAGCCGGAGATGGAGAAGAACGGCACGTTCGCTTCACCCGCGACCGCCTTGGCGAGCAGCGTTTTGCCCGTGCCCGGAGGGCCGACGAGCAGCGCGCCGCGCGGCAGCTTCGCGCCGATGTCGGTATACTTCTGAGGATTGTGCAGGAAGTCGATGATCTCGACGAGGGATTCTTTCGCCTCGTCCTGACCGGCGACGTCGGCAAAGGTGACGCCGGTGGATTTTTCCATGTAGACCTTCGCGTTGGACTTGCCGACGCTGCCGAGGCCGCCGAAGCCGCCGCCCCCGGTCTTTTTGCTGATGAAGCGCATCATCAGGATAAACGCGCCGACCATCAGCGCCGTGGGCAGGACGTAGTTGAGCATGATGATCTCGAGATACGAGGTCTCCGCCTTGTAGGGCTTGCCGAACTCCACGCCGTTTTCATCCAGGAACGACCGCAGCTCGGGGTCGTTGATCTGCGTGGTGAAGAGCTGGAAGTCCCCTGAGTAGGTCTTGCCGTCCGCGTCGGTGTAGGTGAAGCCGTCCACAGGCGTGATGTTGAGCGTGCGGTCCGCGATCTCGACCTCCTTGACCTTGCCGTCGCGGACAAGGTCGAGAAATTCGTCGTAGCGGATCTCGCAGGTGCTCTCCGCCAGCTTCCTCGTGTCCATCGCCGAGAGGAGATAGTTGAAGCCGATGGTCAGCACCAGCGCCCAGATGAGCAGCGACAGCACGCCCTTGCGGCGGTCGTTGTTCTTGTTGCTTTTGTTCTTGTCGTTCTGATCCATGTATCTGCGTTCCTTTCCGCCTGCGGCCCTGCGCGGGCACAGGCGACAGCTTGCCAAGTTAATTATATGGTATTTTAGCATACCCCTCCTCGATTCACAAGCACCGCGGTATGAATTTTCGGTGAATTTTTGTCCGCTTCCCTCTTTATCTTATCCGCCTGTTGTGTTATAGTGTATTATGTATACGAATTTTGACCGGGAGGATCGGTTTATGTCGAAGGAATACGAAGAAAAGCGCGGGCCGCGCGGCGCGGACGAGCACGTTGGAAAGCGCTTCCCGCGTGAGCGGAAATCGGAGGAAAGGGTCCCCATGCGCGAGCGCGACGCCGAGGCGGACGGCCTCATCGAGGGACGCAACGCCGTGACCGAGGCGCTGCGCGCCGGCACGCCCATTGATAAGATCTTCATCGCCCGCGGCGAGACGGACAAAACGCTCGGGCACATCGCCTCCACCGCCCGCGCGGCGGGCGTGGTGGTGGTCGAGGCCGACCGCCGCAAGCTCGACTACATGAGCGCGACGAAGGCGCACCAGGGCGTCATCGCCCTCGCCGCCGTGCGCGAGTACGCGAGCGTGGAGGCCATCCTCTCCGCCGCCCGCGAGCGTGGGGAGGCCCCTCTGCTTGTGGTGTGCGACGAGATCAGCGACCCGCACAACCTCGGCGCCATCATCCGCACGGCGGAGTGCGCGGGCGCGCACGGCGTCATCATCCCCAAGCGCCGCAGCGCGGGCTTGACGAGCATCGTCGGCAAGACGAGCGCGGGCGCGGTGAGCTATCTGCCCGTCGCGCGCGTGCCGAACATTCCGGCGCTTTTGAAGGAGCTGCAGCAGCAGGGCGTGTGGATCTTCGGCACCGCCGCCGAGGGGACCACGAGCCTGTACGAGGCCGACCTCAAGGGTCCTGCCGCCATCGTCATCGGCAGCGAGGGCGACGGCATGGGCCGGCTTGTGCGCGAGGGCTGCGACTTTCTCGTCAGCATCCCGATGAAGGGCCGCATCTCCTCGCTCAACGCTTCCGCCGCCGCCGCCATTCTGCTCTACGAGGCCGTGCGTCAGCGCCTTGGCTGACGCGCGCCGCCATTCACGAGGTCTTCCATGGATCACAAAAAGGATCAAGAATTTGAACAAACGCTCGCCGAGTCCGAGCTTTTGCTGCGCGGCGCGGCCCGCAGCGCGTCGGACGACGCGGACCTGACGCTCGAGAGCATTCTGGCGGAGTTCGGCTCCCGGGAGGACGGCGCCGAAGCCGCCGCAGAGCCGGAGGACGTCGGGCTGTCCGAGCCGCGGCCCGCCGTGCGGATCGGAAAAACCGCCGCGCCCGCCGCGGAGCCGCCGGAGCCGCAGCCGTCCGCGCCGCCGGAGGAGCCGTCGGCTGCGGAGCCCGCGCAGGACACCGTGAGTCTGCAGGAGGTGCTTGAGAGCACCGTGCAGTCCGTGCTCGACGAGGAGGCGGAGGAGCCGATCGAGCTTCTGCCGCCGAAGCGCCGCGGGCTTTTCTCGCGCAGAAGGCTGCGCGACACCGAGCAGCTTTATTCCGACGAGTCCGGGGAGGAGCCGCAGCCCGAGGAGCCCGACGAGCCGGAGGACTTCTTTACCGAGGATTTCGGTGAGCGGGACGACACCCCTGAGCCGGACGCGGGCGAGTTGGCCGCCGACTACCGCGACGACGCGCGCATGGGCCTGCGCGGCGCGCAGGCCGCGCTGCTCGTCACCGCGCTCTCGTGGCTCGCGCTGCTGCTCAACCATTTCGGCGTCATGCCTGCGCTGTTCGCCGAGGAAAGGCTGCTCAGCTGCCTGCCGTTTTTCATTGCCGAGCTACTTGTCTGCGTCCTCGGACGCGACGTGTTCGTTTATGCCTTCGAGCAGCTCCGCGCGAGGACAGTCACCTATGAGCTGCTCTCCTCGCTCGCCTGCGCCGTCACGCTGGCGGACACGGCGCTCGACTTTTTCCTGCCCGCGCGCGCCGCGCTCGCGGTCCCGTTCCACGCCGTCGCCATGCTCGGCATGAGCTGCGCCCTGCTCGGGCGCGCGCTGCTCTTCGGCGCGATGTACGATACCTTCCGCGTCGCCGCGGTCGGCGAGCCGGACTATCTCGTCACCGTCACCGCGGGCGGAGCCGCCAAGCGCCGCGGCAGCGCGCAGGGCTTTTCGCGCTGCGCGCAGCGGGAGGACGCCGCCTCGCACTGGCAGAGCGTGCTGCTGCCCGTGCTGCTTGCCGCCTCGCTCGTATTTGCCGTGCTCTCCACGCTGCGGCGCGGGGAGCGGCTGCTGTTCCTCTGGAACTGGGGCGTGCTGCTCACGGCGATCAATATGCTTGCCTTTCCGCTGTGCTATTCTCTGCCGCTGCGTCGGCTGACGAAGCGCTTCGTCAAGTCCGGCAGCGCGCTGGCGGGCTATGTCGGCGCGGACCGCCTGCGCCGCAGCAACTGCGTCATCCTCACCGACACCGACCTGTTCCCGCCGGGAACGGTCAGCCTGAACGGGCTGAAGATCTACGGCGAGGAGAGCGGCAAGGTCATCTCCTACGCCGCCACGATGGCGCACGCCTCGCAAAGCGGCCTGAGCCGCCTGTTCGACACGCTTTTGGAGGGCGAGGGCGGAAGACTCGAGCCGCTCGACGATCTGAGCTTTTATGAGGAGGGCGGCGTCTCCGGCCTCATCCACGGCGAAACGGTGCTCTTCGGCACCGCTGCCTTCTGCCGCAAGATGCACGTTACGATGCCCGGCGGCCTGAGCCTCAAGACCGGCGCGTTCCTCGCCGTGGACGGCACGCTCATCGCCATCTTTGCCGTCAAGTACACGGCGGCAGAGAATGTGGACTGGGCGCTCCACGCGCTCAAGCGCAGCCGCATCACGCCGGTGCTCGCCGTGCGCGACGGCAGCATCACGCCCGCGCTTTTGAAGCGCAAGTTCGGCACCGACGCCCGCGCGGTCTATCCCACCATCTCCACGCGCCTCGCGCTCTCGGAGAAGGACGGCGAGCATCCCTATGCGCTGCTCTACCGCGAGGGGCTGATGCCCTACGCCGAGATCGCCGTCGGCAGCAAGCGTCTGGTCCACGCCGTGCGCGTGGCCGCCGTGCTCTCGCTCGGGAGCAGCGCCGTGTCCGCGCTGCTGGCGTTTTACCTCACCTTTGTCGGCGCGTACAGCGCGCTCACACCGGTCTCGATGCTGCTCTATCTGCTCCTCTGGGCGCTCGCGGCGCTCATCGAGGGCTTCTGGGCGGACCGTTATTGAGCATTTTTAGCAAAAATGACCATCAAACTTCTAAAATTACAATAGTTGTATTGACGGAAGGAATATTATATAATTGAGCTGTTGAAGTGACTTCCCGCAAGGGAATTACGATCTGGAAGGAGACATGAACCCCTATGAGTGCAAAAGACATTCGCAATATCGTGCTGCTCGGCCATGGCGGAAGCGGCAAGACCACCCTCGCTGAGAGTATGCTGTTTATGACCGGCGGCACCGACCGCTTCGGCAAGGTCACCGACGGCAACACCACCTGCGACTACGACGCGGAAGAGATCAAGAGAAACATCTCCATCTCCCTCGCCGTCGCCCCCGTGAAGTACAAGAACGTGAAGATCAACGTGCTCGACACTCCGGGCAACTTTGACTTCGCCGGCGAAGTTCTCTCCGGTATCCGCGCGGCCGAGTGCGCCGTGCTGGTCTGCGGCGCGAAGGACGGCCTGAGCGTCGGCGCGGAGCGCGCCTGGAAGATGCTCGGCAATAAGCCCCGCATGATCTTCATCAACCGCACCGACGAGGAGAACAGCGACTACAACGCCTGCTTCGACGCCCTCAAGGGCAAGTTCGGCACCGCTGTCGCGCCCATCGTCGCCCCCATCATCGACGGCAGCAAGAAGGTCACCGGCATCGTCGACCTGCTGCACAACAAGGCCTATGAGGTCAAGGGCGGCAAGGCTGCCGAGTGCGCCATTCCCGCCGACATCGCCGACGAGGTCGAGGCCCTGCGTGCCGAGCTGATGGAAGCCGCCGCCGGCGCCGATGAGGAGCTGATGGAAAAGTTCTTCGAGACCATGGAGCTCTCCGCCGAGGAGATCGCCAAGGGCCTCAAGCTCGGCGTGCGCGACGGCAGCGTCGCTCCCGTGCTCTGCGGCAGCGCCATCTCCGGTCTCGGCGTCGATATGCTGATGCAGACCGTGCTTGATCTCGTTCCCGTCGCCACCGATATGCCCGCCGAGGCCGCGCAGGACGACGACGGCAACGCCGTTGAGGTCGCCCACGATGAAAACGGCGCCACCGCCGCCATCGTCTTCAAGACCGTTTCCGACCAGTACGGCAAGTTCTCTCTGGTCAAGGTCGTCCGCGGCAAGATCACCGGCGATATGTCCCTCTACGACACCACCACCGGCAACACCGAAAAGCTCGGCCGTCTCTACACCCTCAAGGGCAAGAAGAACGAGGAGGTCAAGGAGATCTGCTGCGGCGACATCGGCGCCATCGCCAAGATGGACCGCGTCAAGACCGGCGACACCCTCTGCGACCCGAAGAGCATCGTCAAGCTGGCGGGTATGCCCTACGCCGAGCCCTGCTACTCCCGCGCCATTGCGCCCAAGACCCGCGGTCAGGAGGAAAAGCTCGGCACCGGCCTCAACCGTCTGAACGAGGAAGACCCGACCTTTACCGTCGTCAACAACGCCGAGACCCATCAGATGGTCGTCTCCGGCGCGGGCGACATTCAGATCGACGTGCTCGTGAGCAAGCTCAAGACCCGCTTCGGCGTGGACGCCGAGCTCGACACCCCGCGCGTGCCCTACCGTGAAAAGATCCGCAAGACCGTGCAGAAGCAGGGCCGTCATAAGAAGCAGACCGGCGGCAGCGGCCAGTTCGGCGACGTTTGGGTCCGCTTCGAGCCCAACGAGGAGAGCGAAGAGATGGTCTTCGCCGAGGAAGTGTTCGGCGGCAGCGTGCCCAAGAACTTCTTCCCCGCCGTGGAAAAGGGCCTGCGCGAAGCCGTGCTCCACGGCCCGCTCGCCGGCTATCCGGTCGTCAACCTCAAGTGCGTGCTCTACGATGGCTCCTATCACCCGGTCGACTCCTCCGAAATCGCGTTCAAGACCGCCGCGAACCTTGCCTACAAGGCCGCGATGCCCGAGGCGTCCCCCGTTCTGCTCGAGCCCGTCTGCGAGCTGAAGGTCACCGTGCCCGATCAGTACATGGGCGATATCCTCGGCGACCTCAACAAGCGCCGCGGCCGCGTCATGGGCATGACCCCGACCGGCGACGGTGAGCAGATCATCGAGGCCGAGTGCCCCGAGGCCGAGCTGATGAGCTACGCCATCGACCTGCGCTCCATGACCCAATCCCGCGGCTCCTTCACCATGCACTTCGTGCGCTATGAGCAGTGCTCTGCCGACGCGCAGGAGAAGGCCGTCGCCGCCGCGAAGGCCATGCAGGAAGCGGAATAATTCACCCGAAATAAAAAGCAAGCCGTCCGATTCCAGACGGCTTTCTTTTTTCTCAAATGGGGGATTGCATTTTACCGAAAATCGTGGTATAAGATTAGTTCAACCATTGATTTATCTGCACAGGAGAGAAACAGAGCCATGAGAAAACTGTGGAAGAAAATGAAGAACAAACAGGGCTTTACCCTGATGGAAATGCTGATCGTCGTCGCCATTATCGCCGTACTGGTGGCTATTGCCATTCCGGTTTACCAGGGTCAGATGCACAAGGCCAGGGTCGCGGCGGACTGGGCGAACCTGAGAGCATACTACGCGGAGCTACAGTTGGATTATTTGACGAGAGGCGCGTACAACACAAATGTTCCTCTTATCAATGCCGATACCAGCGCTGGTCAAATGCAACAAAACGATACTTCGACGATCCCATTTCTTAACGGAGACAAGGTAAAATTGCAGGCCGGAAATTTTTGGGTTCGTTGGCATGAGGACGGCGGCGGTTATCAAATTGCCTATAATTGCGACAATTATGCAGAAGATCATATAGCAGCGCACGAATTGGTGCTTGGCTAAATGGCCGTATCGTTGTTCGCCGTAGCAGCGGCTGAGCGGACATAGACGCAGACCAGATCGAAAGCCGATAAAAAAGCTGCACGCACTCCTTTGCGCAGCGCGTGCAGCTTCAAAATGAATAAGACCCGCAATGGCAGGTCAAGGGCGCAGCCCTTGCGCTTCTTGGGGGTTCAAAAGGGGGCTATTCTTACGGCAAGAATAGCCCCCTTTTAAGATTTTTCAGTAGATCTTATCCAGATACTCCACCACGTCGGCCACCGCGCCGTCGCTGCAATGCGAGACGATGTGCGCGCCGAACTCGTGTACGGCGGGAATGGCGTTCGCGGGCGCGAAGGGTACGGCGGAGACCTCCAGCATCGGAATATCGTTTTTGTGGTCGCCGATGCAGTAAATGTCCTTGCGCGCCACGCCGAGGAGCGACGCGAGCCGCAGGATCATGCCGCCCTTGGTCGCGCCGGCGGCGGTCAGCTCGAGCAGATGCTCGTTGGAGTAGATGAGCTCGTACTCGCGCCCCCAGGGGCGCGAGAGGATGAAGGTCCGCACGGCATCAAGCACCGGAAAGTCCTCTTCAAAAAGGATCTTGATAATGGGCAGATCAATGTCAGTGAAGCGCTCTACCACCTGCACGGGCGAGCGGGTCAGATGCTCGTGGTTGCGGATGTAGCGGTTGGGATTCATCGCGTGGATGCGGCAGTCGTCATGGTAGACCTCGAAGGCGAGCGTCGGGAACCGCGCGAGCACCTCAGCCATGTGGTCGTAGATGGCCTTGCCGAGAAACGCGGTGTAGAGGTATTCATTGGCGCGGAAGTCGTAGATCGCAGCGCCGTTGGCGATGACGCACGGCGCGCTCATCGGCACGTCCTTGGCGTAGTCCATGAACGCGGGCAGCGCGCGGCCGGTGGAGATGGCGAACAGGCCGCCGTTTTGGATGAAGTAGTCCAGCGCCTCGCGGTTGCGCGGACACATGGGCGGGATGTCGGTGCCGTTGTCGAGCGCGGACTGGGTGTAGACGAGCGTGTTGTCAAAGTCGCTGGCGAGCAGCACATGGTCGAATTTCTGCATGGGAGACCCTTCCTTACCGGTTTCTTTTCGCTCCCCAGTATACCACAGCTGCGGGAAAAAGCAACGCCTTTCGCGCAGCACACGATTTGCCTGCCCATGGAGGAAAAGCGGCTTGCATCGCTGCAAGCCGCTCCTTTACGGTTCGTAGTTCCACAGGTCGATACTGCCGTCGTCCAGTATGGAGAATTGCAGAGCGTTCTGTACGCGGCGGAAGACGGGACCGTCTCCCCAGCCGCCCGCCTTGCTGTAGTCCCTCGCGGTCCGGACGGGGTACTGGAGGCGGCTCTCCTGATGCGTGTAGTTGATCCACGAGTTGATCATGTAGCGCACATTGCCGACGGCTTCCGTATCGTAAGCCACATAGCCGCGCTGGTTTTTTCCGCGTGAGGGCAGGGAGAATTCGGCGAAAATGTCCTCCACATCATGCCTTCCCCCGAACCAGTCGGTCGTTGTAAAGCGCTCGGCGGCGAGGGAAGCATAGGGCGCGGCATAGGCGCTGCCCTCCGCGTCGTCGTACAGCACGCGCCCCGTCGGCGCGCCAGCGGCGATCCAGCCCTCACATTCCCGATAGGTGGGCCAGAGACGGACGAGCTCCGTGCCGCGGAATTTCACCTCCTCCGTCCAGCGGAAGTGGTGGAGGACGCGCCAACACTCCGCTTCGCCGGGCAGCCGCACGGCGACGTCGGTGAAGTGCAGCTCCCTGACATCGTAGACGGTCGAGATGTGCGTCGAGCTGCCGATCTCCTCGCGCACCTCGCGGCCGCCGTTCATCGGCTTATCCGCCTCGTGCACTACGACGAGCGTCGCGCCGCGGCAGGCGAGCAGATCGTCCTCACTGAGGTCGGCGAGCGCGGTCTCGGGATAGCCGAGGGCAAGCAGCTGCGCGCGAATTTCAACAGCCTCGGCGCTGAGGCTGTCGCTCTTTGGCTGCCAGTCCATGCGATAGCTGCCGAAGAAGAGATAGCCGCAGGCGATGCCGACGGCGAGCAGCGCCGCGATGGCCCTGACCAGCATCTCGTCCGAGAGACGCACCGGCGCGGGCGTGAGCGCGTAGCCGCTCTCCTCCATCTCACGGGAGAGACGGAAGAGGCTGCGCAGAATGAGAATATAGCAGCCGAGCATCGCAAGGCCGAGCAGCAGACCGCTGTACTGGACATAGGCCAGCGTGAGGACCGCCGCATACCAGATGAGCAGCGCCGCGGCGGAGCCGACGCGGACCTCCGTCCCCGCCTTTTGCCGCACGGCGCGCAGCGCGCGCCAGAAGCAGAAAAAGAGCAGAAGCTGTGCCGCGACCGTGCCATAGGTCAGCGCCGTCCCCACGGAGGAGGCGTATACGGCGTTGGAATAGATTGTCGCGTTGAGAACGATGCAGGGCAGGAACAGCGCCGCGCGCAGCACGGCGAGCAGCCAGCACGCGCGAAACCAACCGTTCTCCCGCCGCAGCGGACGGAAGCCAAGCAGCTGCAGGATCACGCCGATGGTCGGCAGCAGATAGTTCAGGCAGAAAAAGTTGAGCGTGATGGAGCACAGAGCGCTGCCGCCGAGAATATTTCCGATCGCGCGGCGCCACGGCGTGACGTCCCGTGCGACGTCGTCGGGCGGAAGCTCGGGCGCGGCGGACTCGAGCAGAGCGTCAAATTCGCGGTCGTTCATGCGTCGTCACCTCCCAGCGCCTTGCGCAATGCCTTTTTGATGCGGTAGAGCCGCCCCTCCACAGCGCGCTCCGTCGTTCCCAGCTCCGCGGCGATCTGCGCGGTGGACTGGCGGTAGTAATACTTGCGGTAAAAGAGCAGCCGGTCCCGCTGCGGCAGCGCGGTCAGCGCGCGCTCGAGCGCCTGTCGGCGCTCCTGCTGCAAGAGCCGCTCCTCGGGCGTCGGCTCGGCGGAGGGCAGGTCGGGGGAGAGCTCCTCACCGCTGCTGCTTTGTTTTCGCACACGATTGAGCGCGGTGTTGCGCGTGAGCGCCGTGAGCCATGCCGTCCACGAGCCGCGCGCGGGATCGTAGGTTCCGAATTTCTCCCACACGCGCAGCGCGGCGTCGGAAAGGCACTCCTCGCGGTCCTGCGCGTCCGGCACGATGGGTGCGATGATGTAGCGCATCAGCGGCGCGTAGTGCCGCAGCAGCGCCTCCGCGCCGCGCTCGTCTCCGGCGCGGAGAAGCGCCAGGACCTCCTGCTCGTGCATCTGCCCACCTCCCTGTGAAAGCCGTTTGCTCTATCATACACGCTCCGCGCGAAAAACCCACGAAAAAACGGAAGCCGCGGCGAAAAGCAGCTCCCGTTTCTTGACTTTATTCCGCGCTCGGCGCTGCGCCCGGTGCTCCGCCGCCGCTTCCGCCGCGGCCGCCCCGGCGTCCGCGTCCGCCGCGATGATGCCGGCGGCGCGCGCTCTTTTCGCCCTCGCCGCCCTCGGCGGGCTTCCTTTCGGCAGAGGGGACGGGAGACTTTTTCTCACCCTCCCGGCGCTCGGTCGGTCTGCGGCGCTCGCCGCCCTTGTCGGCGGGCCTTTCCGCGTTCCTTTCGGGACGCTTCTCCTTGCCGCCGCCCTCGGCGGCCTCCGGCTTTGCTTCGGTGCGGCCCTCTCCGCCGCGTCCGCGGCCGCCTCGGCGTCCGCGTCCCCCGCGGCGACGGCGCTCACGCTTCTCACCGCTCTCCTCGGCGGCAGGCGTTTCCGGCGCAGCGGGAGCATCGGGCTCGGAGAGCTCCAGCGCGCGGAACACGGGCGAGGGAACGGCATCCAGCTCGCTCTCCGCGTCCTGCTTTACGAAGCGGGCGGGGCGCTCGGCGGGGATCTCGATGCCCTCGCGCGAGCCCTTGCCGTTGCGCAGCACGCGGATCTCGCAGCCGTGGTAGCTCTTCTGCCCCTCGGACGAGTCGTCCAGCCGGACGCTGACCGTCTCGCGCACGAGGTTCACGGCGCTGACGTTGCCGGGGCCGTCGGGCGTGAGAACGAAGGAATCGTTCTTGGGCATCCGCTTCACGGCGTCCTCATAGGCCGCCTGCTCGTACTTCAGGCAGCACATGAGGCGGCCGCATGCGCCGGAAATTTTCGTAGGATTCAGGCTGAGATTCTGTGTCTTGGCCATCTTGATGGACACGGGCACAAAATCGTCCAGAAACTGCGCGCAGCAGAACGGACGGCCGCAGATGCCGAGGCCGCCGAGCATTTTGGCCTCGTCGCGCACGCCGATCTGACGCAGCTCGATGCGCGCGCGGAACACGCCCGCGAGGTCGCGCACGAGCTCGCGGAAGTCCACGCGCCCCTCAGAGGTGAAGAAGAACACGATCTTGCTGCCGTCAAAGCTGCACTCCACGCGCACGAGCTTCATGTCCAGCCCGCGCTCGGCGATCTTCCGCTGGCAGATGCCGAAGGCCTCCTTCTCGCGCTGACGGTTGTACTCCATCGTGCGGCGGTCGTTTTCCGTTGCGATGCGCACGAGAGCGCGCAGAGGACGGACGACCGCGCCGTCGTCCACCTCGTGGTTGCCGGTCAGGCACTGGGCGTATTCGGTGCCCTGCGCCGTCTCGACGATGACGAACTGACCCGCCTCCACGGCGATGCCGTGCGGGTCGAAATAATACTCTTTGCAGCCGCCGCGAAAGCGGACGCCAATCACTTCAGTCAAAGGATCTCCTCCAATTCAACGGCGAGGCCGCCGAGCAGCGGGCCGACGCCGACATTATATTCACAATGGTTTCGATAAGTCTCCAGCAGCTCTATTGTGCCGAGGATCTGTGCTTTTGTCAAGCGGGAGCCGAGCACAGCGCGCAGCGCCTGCTCGTCGCGCGGCTCGGCGGGGGTCGCACCGCAGAGCGTGCAGAGCGCGTCGGCGAGGATCACGCGCGCGCCCTCAAAGAGCGCGGCAAGCTCCTCACGGGTCGCCTTAGCGGTTTCCAGCTTCAGCAGAAAGGCGGCGCGCGCGGCGGCGTGGCCCTCGGCGATCAGGCGGAGCAGCTCGCGCGTGCGCTCGTCGTCCTCGCCGACGGTCCCCGCCGGCGGGAGCTTGACCTCCACGCAGCGCGAGCGGATGGTGGGCAGCAGAACGCTTGCGTTCTCCGCGCAGAAAAGAAAGGCGGCGTAGGGCGGCCCCTCCTCCACGGTCTTGAGCAGCACATTCTGATCCTTTTCGTTCAGCCGCGTGCAGTCGGGGAAGATGTAGACCTTGCACGCGCCCTCGTTCGGGCGGATGAAGGCGTCCGTCCGCACGCCGCGGATGACGTCCACGCTCAGCTCGGCGTGCTCGTCGTCGCGCACGGTGAGGACGTCGGGGTGGATGTCCGCAAGCACCTTACGGCAGTGCGCGCAGACCAGACAGGGCTTGTCCGTACCGGTACACTCCAGCGCGGCAGCGGCGTAATGCGCCGCGGCGTTCCGGTCGCCCGCTCCCGAGAGGATGAGCGCGTGGCTCAGCGCGCCGCGGCTCGCGGCGGCGCGGAGACGCGCGGCGGTATTCGTTTTTGCAAAGGCCGACAGCTCCATGCGCTCCTCCGGACAATATAACTACAACATACAGTATAACGCAAAAAAACACGGAGTGCAAGAAAAGTTACGGGGAAAAATTTGAAGATTTAATACAGTCACCAGTGCCCGTTTTAGTTGATTTCTTTGCAGAATGGTGTGGACCTTGCAAAGCAATGAAACCGGTTTTAGAAGAACTAAAACTTATTGTGGGAGATAAAGCACGTATTGCAAAGATAGACGTTGACCAGCATGAAGACCTGGCTACTAAATATCGCATACAAGCTGTACCAACCTTTATACTGTTCAAGAATGGAGAGGCTGTCTGGAGACATTCCGGCGTAATCCATAGTAGCGAACTACAAGGGGTTATCGAGAAGCATTATACATAAAAAGATAATAATAACGAATGAAGAAAGTATTAGTAATGGTAGCCCTCGTCATGGCAAGTGTAATTGTATACGCATTCAATGACAGTAGGGAAACTAATCAAGGTAAAAAAGAGGTAACAGGTAACGGTGAAGTCGTCGTAATGGACAAAGATATGTTTCTGAAAGACGTCTTCGATTATGAGAAATCAAAGGAGTGGAATTATAAAGGTAATAAGCCCGCCATCAAAGCGTCGTACGCGCCCGGGATATTGATAAGAAACGCGCCGAAAGCAA
>ENA-UEQL01000227-UEQL01000227.1-human-gut-metagenome-genome-assembly--contig:-NODE-227-length-37138-cov-13.770460_pt1 | contig 37138 bp, 27 predicted proteins | sample MGYA00242905_ERZ507926 | MGnify/ENA primary metagenome ERZ507926 (study PRJEB26167, sample SAMN06115531) | human gut metagenome | host: Homo sapiens | place: China:Henan | collected 2015-09-09...
AATTATGCGAAACACGTCATTCAGCCCGCTATGCGCGGCTTTTCTGCTGCTGATGCTGCTGAGCCCCCTTGCCGTTTTGAGACTTTGTCTCTTTTATTTCGGTCGGGTTGCCGTATTTATCGTTCGTGTACTCGCGTTCATACAGTATACCGTCCGGGTCGAGCACAACGAGCTTTATCAGAGCGCCGTTTTCGGCATATTTATAATCGTAGACGATTTTGTACGAGCTGTCGGGATATTTGCCGGTCTCCGTTTTGCGAACGACATCGTTTCTGCTGTTGTATTCGTAAGTAAACGCTTTGACGATGCCGTTGTAGGTCTTCTCTTTTTTTGTGAGACGACCGCTGCCGTCATATGAAGAGAGGACCTTCCAATCGCTGCCGGCTGCACAGGCGAGCTTCCCGCTTTTATTGTATGAAAGAGTCAGCGTATCGGTTACTTCTCCGGTGGCGGGGTCTGACTTGGTAACTTTTGTTATTCTCTTGGCGGCGTCGTATTCATAGCGGAAGGTTGCGGGGAAATAGCCGGAGCGGCGGATCTCCTTCACCGTGCCGTCGCCGTTATAGGAATATTCGTAAAAGCTTTGACCGTAGGGGCGGATTTCATCGCCGAGCCTGTCATATGAGGACTGCTTGACTATATTGCCTCTCGAATTATATTCCTTGTCCCAAATTGCGATATACTCCGTGTTCCCTTGAAAGCCTTCGCCTATCTGATTCCAATGATACCACCCGTCGAGGTCGGTGCCCAGGAAATATTTTGACTTCTTTACGTCGGGCTTGGCGGTCGCGGCGGTCGGCTTCTGCGTCTGGCCTGCGGGCTTGCCGCTTCCGGACTGGCTGCCGCCGTTGGGCGAAACTGTGTTTCCGCCGGGTGCAGACGCACTGCCGTCGGGCGCAGGCGTACTGCCGTCGGAATCACTCGCCGGGTCGTTTGCGTCGGAGGCGGGACTTTCGTCCTGCTGCTCGGACACGGCTTCGTCTGTTTTTCCGTCCGCTGCGCCGAGTGTCTCCTTGCCCGTATCTTGTTTTACGGAGCAGCCCGCGAAGGCCGAGAGCATAAGCGCCGCGAGCAGAGCGGCAATAAATCTTCGAATTTTCATAGAATCTCTCCCCAATAAAAATTTTGCCGTACATATAATAGCATACTTGTTGGAAAAAAGAAACAACTTTTTTCATTTTTATGCAGAAAAAATCCCGGCGCGAGGCCGGGATAAAAAGCTACTGTGCTTCGATTATATTTGCTCTGCGGTCTCCCGCAGCGGCGACTGTTTTTTTACTCCTCGACCTTAGTGAGGTTCAGCGTGCCGAGCTTGTCGTTTGTGAGCTTGAGCACCTTGCTGTCCTTGTCATAGACTGCGGTGAAGGTTATCTCCGCGCCGGCCTTGAAGCCCGCGAAGGACATCTCGGGAGCGGCGGTAACGGTTGCGGGGTCGGCTTCGGTATTGACCTTGTATGTACCGGAAACGGAAGTGCCTATCGAGAGACCGAGAATATTGAGATTACTCGATTCAAATTTGAATGTGCCGTCATCCTTGAACTCGACAGTCACCTTGTTCTGCTCATCGCTCCACTTTCCTACAATAAGCTTGTCAAGCTTCGCCGTGCAGCCCGCAAAGGCGCAGACGAGTATCGCCACTGCCATGACAAGAGCTGTCAGCTTCAGTGTTTTTTTCATGAGTTATTACCATCCTTTCGGTGCTTCTTGTTTTATTCCGTAATTATTATAGCACACCTCTCCGTTCGTTGTCTATAGATTAAGAGCGCGAAAATGTTTTGCAAGAATCATAAACAAATTGTTTACATTTTTGCAAAAATAATGTACAATTTATCCGTTGCATAAAAGTGCTTTGCGAAAGGAGAAAACAAAAAAATGAAGAAAAAACCGTTTAAGCGAATACTCTGCGTTTTAATAGCCGCGGTTATGCTCGGCTCGGCATTCGCGTCCACCGCGGCGGCCGCCACCAAGTGCGCATGCGGTCACTCGCCCGTTGTTATGATTTCCGGCTTCGGCGCTACGGTTCTCGCCGAAAAGCAGGAGGATGGTTCGTTAAAGCGCGTTTTCCCGCCCGACACCAAGGAGATATTAAAGCTTCTCGGAGTCAACGCCCCCGACCTTATCACGGGTATAATTAAGCTGATAGCCCAAAAGGGCACCGACGGCATAGAAAAGCCGATGCGCGAGATAATAACTTCTATTGTCGAGCCGCTGAGAATGAACGACGACGGCACTTCGTTCTATGACATAGTGCCCATACTCAGCAGCGCAAAGAATACGAGCCTTGAGGCATTCACAAAGAACGGTCAGCTCGACCTCGTTCCCTACACGGGCTCGGAGTTTCTCGACATGGAGGTTATCGGCGACGAGATAGGCGACGACCATGTTTTCAACTTCCTCTACGACTGGAGACTCAGCCACGCGGATGTCGCGGCTCAGCTCCATGACTATCTCGCGGAGGTCTGCGCCCTCACGGGACACGACAAGGTCAGCGTATACAGTATCAGCCAGGGCTGCCTGCTGCTGGGCGTGTATATGTACGAATATCCCGACGACAACTACATTGACCGCGCGGTATTTGACACTCCGCTTCTCGCGGGCAGCAATCTCGTCTCCGACCTCTATACCGACAAGCCCATTTCGCTCAATTTTGACACCACGCTCGATATTTTAAGATCCATTCTCCACACCGAGGCGGACTTCTCGTTTGTTATGGACATAATCCCCGCCGACGGCGCGAACAACGTCGCCGACTACGGACTCAAGACCATGGTTCTCCCGAGCGTCATAAACATCCCCGCATTCTGGGAGATGTGCGACCCGGAGAATTACGAATATATCAAGTCCGTGCGCCTCGATTCCGTTAAGAACGCAAAGCTCATAGAGAAAGTCGAGAAGGTACGAAACGGCTTTATGTCGCATATCTCCGAGACGCTCTACGCTCAGCAGAAAAAGGGAGTCAGCGTCTCTCTGAAGGCCTGCTCCGGCGTGCCGCTCGCCTCGGGTACCGTTGACAACAGCGACGGCATAGTAAATATGAAATACTCCTGCGGCGCAGTGTGCGCGCCCTTCGGCGAGACGTTCCCCGCCGACTACAAGCAGGCAGTCAAGACGGGCAAGAACAACATCTCGCCCGACAGAACGGTTGACCTCTCGACCGGCTATATGCCCGAGCGCACATGGGTAGTCAACCGCCACTACCACGGTCAGGCGGAGTGGGACCCCCGCACCTATGACCTGCTCATGGAGCTTCTGCTCACAGACAACATCAAGGACGCTTATTCTCATATGGAGTATCCCCAGTTCATGGAGAGCCTCGCTCCGACGAGCGACATAGCAGTCCTCTTCAAGAGCACGAACTCCTCGTTCCTGCCGACGCTCACAAGACGCCTCTTCTCCTGCAACTCCGTCATAGTTAAAAACCTGTCGAAAAAGGACAAGATTACTGTCTCCTCGATAGCCGCGGAGAACGGCACGCTGAACTTCATTCTGCCCTATCCGATAGTCCTCGAGGCGGGCGAGAGCGCCGAGATAGCGTTCACCGGAAAGGTTCCCGCGACCGAGAGCTACGACAAAATAACCGTGGCATACAGGCGCATGACCGTCACCGGAAAGGACGCGACCCGCGACTTCGGCTTCACCGTGACCCGCAACTATTCGGGCGTGACAAAAGCAGACCTCACCCCCGCATATATCATCACCGCTATCCGCATAGCGCATGATATACGCGATATCATTGCGCGGATAGATGCGATCTTCTCGTTCATCAACGGGATAAAATAACAATATAAAATTAAAGCGAGCGGCATAACCGAGATTATGCCGCCCGCTTTTTGTTATGCTCTTTTATCCTATAAGCTCCGCAACATACAGGCTCTCGTATATGCTCCCGTCGGAGGGAGATACATATTTCCCGAGGTCAACGAGTATCGCGTCTGCTTTTCCTTTAAATTCATAGCACTTCACACCGTTGACTTCGCCTAAATACTCGCCCTTTTCGGGGACGGGGTAGAAATAAGCCGTTTCGCTCACTATCCCGTATTTTTTTCCGCGAAGCTCAAAAATGCCGTCCAATATGCAGTCATAGCGCAGGACAATACCGTTTTTCTTGTCCCCTATGCTCTGTTCCATGGGGATATTTTTCAGCGAATAGACGGCGATTTCCGTGCCGTTTATTTTTTCGCGGTGCAGCGGACCTAAATCGGAATCCGTCAGCGCGAGGTTGTCGCCCGCATACCCGTAAAGTCTGTGATTCCAGACCTTATATGTCGGGATGAAAACACCCGCCACGCTGCCGCCGTGGGAAACGGCCGATGTCGTTTTCTCCGCCGTCTGCGAAACAGTCTCGCCTGGCACTTTCTGTTCGGGCTCTCCCGCTCTGTCCGTCGCGATTTGACCACCTCGCTCCGTGCCGTTTTCGGTATTCAAAGTCGAATCGGAAGCGGGAAGTCCCAGGCTTTTGCCGACTGCTAAAACGGATATGAGAACCGTGCAAGCCGCAATGCACGCCGCCGCGGCATACCAAACCTTTTTCGGATGACCCTTGGCTTTGCTTTCCCGAACACTTTGAATCGGCTTATCCTTGATTTTATCCCAGACCTCCTCCGGGGCTTTAAAACTCATTGCGTCTCTCATGAATTTTTCTGTTGATTTACGCCTCATCTGTATGCACTCCTTTTCGGTCGAAATAACGCCTCAGCTTAGTGAGAGCGTAGCCGTATTTTGAACGGACAGACAAATAGGGGAGGTTCAAAACCTTGGCGATCTCCGTCTGCTTCAGGCCGGAATACAGATACAGCGATACTATCTGCCTCTCTGTTTCGCTCAGCGTTTTCAAGGCTTCCAGCGCAAGCATCGCGTTTTCGGTCTGCTCAAAACCGTCCGTGTCACCGGGCAGCAAATCAAGGCTCTCGCTGTCTACCGTCAAAAGCCTTGCGTTTTCCTTCATGCAGTCCATGCAGCAGTTGCGCGCTATGGCGAAAATCCACGCCCTCGCATTTGTGCCGGGCTTGTAGCCGCAGGCAGACTGCATAATATTAAGAAACGTCTCCGCTTCTACATCCTCCGCGAGCTGCCTGCTGCGAACCAACGACAGCGCAAACCGAAAGATCGGATCTTTCATGTCAAGATATAATCGGCTCAGAGCGTCTCTGTCTCCCGCGGCGATTTCGCAAATACACAGATCCAACTGCCTGCCTGTCATCAATTTCACTTCCCGTCTTTGTCTTTCGTCTATATATCCGTCTGAACGGTCGGAATGCATAAAATTTTTACCTTTTCTTTTGGCACAACCATAAAATTATCCCGCCGAAAAACTCGACGGGATTTCTCTTTTTCCGTTACGGGGTGAGTCTGTTAGGGCCTCTGAAGAGGAACATCGCTTCCTTGATATGCAGTCCGAGCATGAGCATGGTCAGGCGGTCGATGCCGATACCGAAGCCGCCGTGGGGCGGGCAGCCGTATTTGAAGAACTCGAGATAGAACTCAACATCCTTCTCGAGCCCCTTCTCCTGCGCCTGGCTCTTGAGCACGTCGTATCTGTGCTCGCGCTGAGCGCCGGTGGTTATCTCGACGCCGCGCCAGATGAGGTCGTAGCCCTGCGGCACGCCGTTCTCGTCGCGCATATGGTAGAATGCACGCTTCTCGGCGCTGTAGTCGGTAATGAACAGGAACTCGTGGCCGTACTTCTTCATGACCCAATCGTAGCTCAGGCGCTCGGCGTCGGTCGTGAGATCGCCCTTTTCGCTGTCGGGCACGGTGTAGCCGAACTCCTTTTCGAGCTCGTCATAGAGGTCGGCGAGCTTTATGACGGGGAACGGAGTTGTCGGAACGATAACCTCCTTGCCGAACAGCTCCTCTATCTCCTCGCCGTACTTCTCCTTGACCGCTTTAAGCATATAGGTCAGCAGCTCCTCCTCCATCTTCATGACATCCTTGAAGGAGGTGATGTAGCTGAACTCAAGGTCGAAGCCGGAGAACTCGGTGGTGTGCTTATTTGTGTAGGACTTCTCGGCTCTGAAAACGGGGCCGACTTCAAATATGCGCTCGAAGCCGCTCGCCATGGCCATCTGCTTATAGAACTGCGGGCTCTGCGCAAGATAGGCGAGGCGGTCAAAATACTTGACCTCAAAAACCTCCGCGCCGCTCTCGCTCGCCGCGCCGATGAGCTTGGGGGTGTGTATCTCGATAAAATTACGGTCTATAAGGAATTCGCGCATGGCGTTGACCATGACGGTCTGAACCTTGAACATGAGCTGATTTTCGTCGGTGCGAAGATCTATCCAGCGGTAGTCTATTCGCTGGTCTATGCTCGAGCGCTCGACGCCCGGGCGCTTCTTCGTGGCGGGAATCTCCTTGCGCACTATCGGCAGCGCGTCGGCTATCGACTCCGCCGTTATCGACTCGGGGATTATCTCAACGCCGCCCATCTTGACGAAATCGTTTTCAACGGCGGTTCCGACGACGGATATAACGGAATCCTGAGTCAAGGAGGCTATCACGGGGCAGAGCTCCGGCAGCTTCTCCTTCTCAACGGTTATCTGAATTTTTCCGCTGATATCCTTGAGCACGATGAAAGCCATATACTTGCTGTCGCGCAGGTTTTCGACGAAGCCCTGAACGAGCACGGGCTTGCCGAGGTTGTTTTTTATGTCCGCAATATAAGTTCTCTCCATTACATGAGCCCTCCAAAGAGATTTGATATGTCGGCAGCGTCGAAATCGCCGTCGCTTATGCTGTCCGCAAAGGCGCTTGCCGCGCTCTGAATGAGAGCGGACGAGAATTCGTCGCTGAAGCTTTCGATTGAAAAAGCGGTCTTTTCGCCGTTTTCCATATTCTTGACGGTGACTTCGCCCTTTGCGATATCGTCGTCGCCTATGACGCAGGTAAAGCGTGCGCCCAATTTGTCGGCGTACTTCATCTGAGCCTTGACAGAGCGTCCCGCAACGTCAAACTGCGCGCTGACTCCGTCGGAGCGCAGGTCGGTGCAGAGCTTCGCCGCAACGAGCGACGCCGCGTCGCCGATAGAGCCGATATATATGTCGCATCTTTGGTCGCCGGGCAGTTCTATGCCCTGCGCCTCAATGACGCTTAACAGCCTCTCAAGTCCCATCGCAAAGCCGAGCGACGGGGTGTGCTGACCGCCGAGCTCCTCTATGAGCCCGTCATAGCGTCCGCCGCCGCCGCAGACAAGTCCGTCGGTCTTTTCGTTATGCGAGACGAACTCGAAAACGGTCTTTGTATAGTAGTCGAGTCCGCGCACGATATGCGGGTTGACGACATAGCTTATCATCAGCGCGTCGAGGTAGCTCTTGACCTTTTCAAAGTGCTCGCGGCACTCGTCGCAGAGGTAGTCGAGCATGACGGGCGCGCCCTCGGCGATTTTGGAGCAGACCGGGCTCTTGCAGTCGAGAATACGCATGGGGTTTCTCTCGAGCCTGTCAAGGCAGGTGCCGCAAAGGTCGGCCTTATACTGCTCGAAATATGCCTTGAGAGCCTTATGGTACTCGGCGCGGCAGGTCGGGCAGCCGATAGAGTTTATCTCGAGCGTCAAATCTTCAATGCCCAAGAAAGCGAATATCTCGGCGGCAAGGGAGATTATCTCCGCGTCCGCGGCGGGTGCGGGAGTGCCGAAAACCTCCACGCCGAACTGGTGAAATTCTCTGTATCTGCCGGACTGCGGCTTCTCGTAGCGGTAGCACGAGGTTATATAGCAGGTCTTTTGCGGCAGGGGCTCGTTGAAAAGCCCGTGCTCAAGAAAAGCGCGCGCCGCGCCCGCAGTCCCCTCGGGGCGCAGAGTTATCGAGCGGCCGCCCTTGTCGAGAAAAGTGTACATCTCCTTCTGCACGACATCGGTGGTGTCTCCGACGCCGCGGGCGAACAGCTCCGTATGCTCGAACACGGGAGTGCGTATCTCCTTGAATCCGAAGCGGGCGGCTATATCGAGCAGTGTATTTTCGAGAAAGCGGTTTTTATAGCTCGCCGCGGGCAGCACATCCTGCGTACCCTTGACGGCCTTTGTAAAAAGAGCCATGTTTTTGTTCCTTCCATAAAAACATTAAATCCCGCCGTTGGCGGGATGAGCGAAAAAAGCTCCCTAAAAAGCCGCCCGGCGGGGATACCGCCGGGGCGGGTTGAGCTTATTTCGGGTTGACTATATCGCGCCAATCAAGGTCGCCGCGGGCAAGGCTGTGAATAAGAGCCTCGGCGGTGGCTATATTGGTGGCAACGGGGATGTTGTGTACGTCGCAAAGTCTTAAAAGGTTTGCTTCGTTCGGCTCGTTCGGCTTGGGTGTGAGCGGATCCCTGAACATGAGCAGAAGGTCTATCTCGTTGCAGGCTATTCTGGACGCTATCTGCTGGTCTCCGCCCTGACTGCCGCTGAGGAAACGCTGAATCTCAAGTCCGGTTGCCTCGGCTACGAGCTTGCCCGTAGTGCCGGTGGCGCAGAGGGAGTGGCGGCTCAGAATACCGCAATAAGCGATACAGAACTGAGTCATAAGTTCTTTTTTGGAGTCGTGAGCCATGAGAGCGATGTTCATTATAAACCCCCTTTTCCTATTTATGACTTCACTTGTCATGTCAATATAATAACAGAGAATCACCGTTATGACAAGAGTTATTTGTAACTTCTTACAAAATTTTAACAAAAAACCGACTTATTATTCATTTGAGTCGGGGTTTTCACCGTTTTCGGCGGACGAATTTTCGCCGTCGGCGGAGTCCTCGTCCTTCTCCTCATCCTCCTCGCTCGGAGTGCAGGCGACTGTCACGAGCTCTTCGCCCTCGGACACGCGCATGACTCTGACACCCTTTGAGGGTCTTGCAAAGGTGCTTATCTGCGAGACGGGGATACGGATTATTATGCCGTCGGAGGAGATGAAGATAACATCCTCGCTCTCGTCAACGACCGCTATCGCGGCAACGTCGCCGTAGGTCTCGGTGCGGTAGTTTATCGTGCCCTTGCCGCCTCTCGACTGGAGTCTGTAGTCGGAGGGCTCACTGCGTCTGCCGTAGCCCGTGCTGCTGACGGTGAGGACGGTCTTGGCCTCGTCGAGCACTTCCATGCCGATAACCTCGTCGCCCTCGCGCAGCTCGATAGCCTTGACGCCCCTTGCCGTTCTGCCGAGCGGTCTGGCGTCGCTCTCATTGAAGCGGATGCCCATGCCCTTGCGCGTGGCTACGAGCAGGTCGTCGCTGCCGGAGGTCAGGCGAACCCATGCTAACTCATCGTCATCGTCGAGGTTAATTGCTATAACGCCGTTCTTGCGGACGTTGCGGTAAGCGTCTAGGCTCGTGCGCTTGATAATGCCCTTGCGCGTGACCATGCAGAGGAACGCATCGGGGTCATATTCGGGCACTCTTATCATCGCCGACACCTTTTCGCCCGCCTCGAGGGGCAGGAGGTTGACTATATTCATGCCCTTGCTGTTTCTCGAGCCCTCGGGCACTTCATAGCCCTTGAGATGGTAAGTTCTGCCGCGGGTGGTAAAGAACATGGCGTAATCGTGGGTGGAGCAGGTAAACATGGTCTTTGCCACGTCCTCCTCGCGCCTTGTCATGCCCTTGACGCCTCTGCCGCCGCGGTGCTGGATCGTGTATGCGTCGGCGGGGATACGCTTGATATAGCCGAGGTTCGTCATGGTGAACACGCAGGTCTCCTCGGGGATAAGATCCTCTATATCGACCTCGCCGCTGACGTTTTCAATGACCGTACGGCGGTCGTCGCCGAACTTCTCGGCAATGGCGCCGGTCTCCTCGCGGACAATAGTGAGTATCCTCTCCTCGTTCGAGAGAATATCTATAAAGTCGGCTATCTTCGCCTTGAGCTGAGCCATCTCGTCCTCGACCTTTATGCGCTCGAGTCCGGTCAGCTGGCCGAGTCTCATCTGGACTATCGCCTGCGCCTGAACTTCGTCGAGCCCGAAGCGGTTCATGAGCGCCTCGCGTCCCTCGGGGATGCTCTTTGACGCGCGCAGAATGGCTATGACCTCGTCGATGAAATCGAGAGCCGTGAGCAAGCCCTCGAGTATATGGGCGCGCTCCTGAGCTTTTTTCAGATCGTACCTTGTGCGGCGGGTGACTATCTCGCACTGGTAGTCTATATACTGCTGAAGAATCTGCTTAAGGGTGAGTATCTTCGGCTCGCCGTTTACGAGGGCGAGCATAATCACGCCGAAGGTAGACTGGAGCTGAGTGTAGGTATAGAGCTGATTCAAAACTACCTGCGGATTCGCGTCGCGCTTCAAGGTGATGTCGATGTGCATACCGGAGCGCGAGGAATAGTCGTGGATATCGGATATGCCCTCGATGCGCTTATCCTTGACGAGATCCGCCATGCTCTCTATGAGCTTCGCCTTGTTGACGCCGTAAGGAATCTCGGTGACAACTATCTTGTGGCGGTCGCCCTTTGTCTCGACTATCTCGGCGCGGGCGCGGACTATAATCTTGCCGCGGCCTGTGCCGTAGGCGGCGCGTATGCCCGCTCTGCCCATGATTATTCCGCGGGTCGGGAAATCGGGACCGGGCAGATGAGTCATGAGCTCCTCGAGCGTCGCATCGGGGTTATCTATCAGGCAGTTCATGGCGGCTACGACCTCGCGCAGATTGTGCGGAGGGATATTTGTCGCCATGCCGACCGCTATGCCGACAGAGCCGTTTACAAGCAGATTCGGATATCTCGACGGGAGCACCGTGGGCTCCTTGAGTCGGTCGTCATAGTTCGGGATAAAATCGACCGTGTCCTTGTCGATATCCGTCAGCATTTCGAGAGAGAGCTTTTTGAGCTTTGACTCGGTGTAACGGTAGGCGGCGGGCGGGTCGCCGTCGACGGAACCGAAGTTGCCGTGGCCGTCAACGAGCGTATATCTCATGGAGAAGTCCTGCGCCAGACGCACCATGGCGTCATAGACGGAGGCGTCGCCGTGAGGATGATAGCGACCGAGCACCGAACCGACCGTGTCCGCGCATTTGCGGTACGGCTTGTCGGGGTAGAGGCCGTTTTCGTACATGGTGTAAAGTATGCGTCTGTGGACGGGCTTCAAGCCGTCGCGCACATCGGGCAGAGCACGCGAGGTGATGACCGACATGGAGTAATCCAGAAAGGATTTACGCACTTCTCTATTGATCTCGACATTGATTATTTTTTGTTCGTTATATGCTTCGTCAAAGCTCACAGAGATCTACTCCTTTCCGTTATATGTCCAGGTTCTGGACGTATTTTGCATTGGTTTCGATGAACTCGCGGCGCGGCTCGACCTTGTCACCCATAAGAATGGAGAAGGTCTCGTCCGCGAGCATCGCGTCCTCAACGTTGACGCGCAGCATCGTGCGGAAGTCGGGATCCATTGTCGTCTCCCAGAGCTGCTCGGCATCCATCTCGCCGAGACCCTTGTATCTCTGGATATCGCAGCTGCCCGAGCCGCCGAACTCCGCCATGAACTCGTCGCGCTCCTCGTCGGAGAAGGCGTATCTTACCTTCTTGCCCTTGCTGACCTTGAACAGCGGGGGCTGGGCGAGATAGACGTGACCCTGCTCTATGAGCGGGCGCATATAGCGGAAGAAGAAGGTCAAAAGCAGCGTTCTGATATGCGCGCCGTCGACATCGGCATCCGCCATAATGACTATCTTGTTGTAGCGAAGCTTTGTTATATCAAATTCGTCGCCTATTCCGGTGCCGAGGGCTATGACTATGGGCATGAGCTTCTCGTTGCCGATAACTCTGTCAAGTCTCGCCTTTTCGACGTTGAGCATCTTGCCCCAGAGGGGAAGAATGGCCTGGAAACGTCTGTCGCGTCCCTCTTTTGCGGAGCCGCCTGCGGAATCTCCCTCGACGATGTAGAGCTCTGTACGCTCGGCGTCGCGCTCGGTGCAGTCGGCAAGCTTGCCGGGCAGGGAGTTCGAGTCGAGAACGGACTTGCGGCGTGCCAATTCACGCGCCTTTCTCGCCGCCTCTCTTGCGCGCGAAGCGTCGAGAGCCTTTGAGAATATCGCCTTTGCGACTGCGGGATTCTCCTCGAAATAGGTCATCAGCTTCTCGTAGACGGTGGTCGAGACGAGCTGGGTGATATCGGTGTTGCCGAGCTTGCCCTTGGTCTGTCCCTCGAACTGCGCCTCGGTCAGCTTGACGCTGATAACAACCGTCAGTCCCTCGCGCACGTCGTCGCCGGAGAGCTTCTTGTCGCCGTCCTTGAGAATGGAATACTTGCGTCCGTAGTCGTTGAAAACGCGGGTCAGAGCGGTCTTGAAGCCGGTCTCGTGCGTGCCGCCGTCAACGGTGCGGACGTTATTTGCAAACGAGAGCATGGTCTCGTTGTAGCTGTCTGTGTACTGCATGGCTATCTCCGCGCTCCTGTCGCCGTGCATGGCGGAGAAGTGGATGGGAGTTTCGTGCAGGGGGGTCTGCCCGCGGCTCACGGTGAGATAATCTACGAAGCTTGAAAGGCCGCCCTCGTAGCAGTAGGTGTGCTCGACTTCGTTTTCGGGGTCGCGTCTGTCCGCAAGGGTTATGCACAGCCCGGCGTTTAAGAACGCGGACTCGCGCAGATGCCTCTCGAGCGTCTCGAAATCATAGACCGTGGTCTCGCGGAAAATCTCGGGGTCGGGCTTGAAGCGGATGGTCGTGCCCGTGGCGGAGGACTCTCCTATCTCCTTGAGGTCGTAGTCGGGATGACCGCCGTCAGAGAAGCGCTGCCGATAGACGTGCCCGTTCTGGGACACCTCGACCTCAAGCCACTCGGAGAGGGCGTTGACGACGGACGAGCCGACGCCGTGCAGACCGCCGGAGACCTTGTAGCCGCTGCCGCCGAACTTGCCGCCGGCGTGCAGGACGGTCAAAACCACGGTGACGGTTGAAATGCCCATCTTTTCGTTCATTCCCACGGGGATACCGCGTCCGTTATCCTTGACGCTTATAACATCGCCCGGGAGAATCTCAACGTCGATATTCGTGCAGAAGCCCGCAAGAGCCTCATCTATCGAGTTATCGACTATTTCATAGACAAGGTGGTGCAGGCCGCGCGGACCCGTAGAGCCGATATACATACCGGGGCGCTTGCGAACGGCCTCAAGTCCCTCAAGAACCTGAATCTGGCTCGCGTCGTATTCCTCGGTGACCTTTGTATTCATATCCTTGTCGAGCTCAATATCCTCGTCGAGCACAAGCTCGTCCTGATTATCTGCGCTCTCTTCAAGGATCTCAATGTTCTCATTGTTATCCAACGCTTTTATCCTCCTTCTCCGAAGCTCTTGCCCCTAATCACTGATTTGCCAGGGTGGAGAACATATTCTTTTTCTTCTTTTTCTTTTTGGGTTTATACTTGGGCGGATTCTCAAGCCTCATTCTCGCGCTCTTCGACTTTGCGAGATACTTGTTGACCTGAACGACGGGGGAGATCATGTCGGCGCTCATATAGTCCACGCAGTTTGCGAGCAGATCCTGATCGTTGTTGAGCTCGCCGAGTATGGTCACGGCAATTATGCTCTGTATCTCGTTCGTGCCGTCGTCATAGATATCGTTGAGCAGATTGAAGAGCTTCTTCATTTTCTGCGGGTCGTTTTCCTTTATCACTCCGACGATCACGGGGGCGGCGTAGTTCTTGAAGAAATCCTCGGGCAGGAACTCGCCGTAGGTCTCGATGTTCTTTTTGTATTCCTCGCGAAGCTCGGGATAGATGACGCTCAGGCGGTTTGCAAAGGTGTTTGCGTCATAGCAGGCCTCGCCGCTCTTGGCCGCAGCCTTGGAGACGGGGGTCGGGAGCTTGACCTTCTTCTTTTCGGCAGCGCCGTTCTTGCCGAAGTTCTCTTCAATGAGCTCGGCATACTCGTTCGAGATATACTTTACGTCCTTGCTGTCCGCAGTTTCGACATCGAGCAGGGAGTGGGCGATTCTTGCGAAATCGGTCTCGTTCGCGCCCTCCTTCTGAGCCCAGAGCAGGGCTATCTTGTTGTCGTAATGCTCAATGCGCAGCGCCTTGTTTTCGCCGGAAAAATCCATGACGGCGCGCCCGCTCGTGACTTCGACGGGGATGCCGTCGGAGATGTCTGCGGGAGTGGTGATTCTGAAGCCGCACTTGGTGAGGGTCGGCTCAAGGTTCTTGTAGATGTCGTTCATCGCGTTACGGATATCGATCATAACTGCTCTCCTTAAAGTTTATATAGTTCAGTAGTAAGGTATATAATATATATACTTATATATAATATCACAATATCCGCGCACTTGCAATGCTCCAACAGAAAAATAGCAGCCCCGTTTTCAAATAAAACGGGTTGACGAAAGGCGTATATCTGTGGTATTATAAAAAATCAAAAGAAAGGGGCTTTTAAAAGCCTCGAAGCATGAAAGAAAAGGGCTTTTTCAATGGAAAAACAGGTATTTATAAACATTGAGGGCAGCCACTCCGGGCCGGAGGACAGCTACTCGTCGCAGACGAACACTCAGGGCGTTCTGCGGCTGCTCGAAAACGGCTATGAGCTCTCGTACGAGGAGCCCGGCGACGAGCTCAAGGGCTGCGTCACCACCCTGCTTATAGAGGACGGCGGACTTGTCACAATGACAAGGGACGGCGCATATACTACACAGATGGTGATGGAGCGCGGTCAGCGCCACGTCTGCCACTATGCGACCCCGTTCGGGGATATGCTCCTCGGCATATTCGCAAAAAAAGTCGAGTCGTCCGTAACGGAGGACGGAGGCGAGCTGCTGCTTCACTACACTATCGACGTCAACGCGGATCTCGCATCGTCGAATGAGCTGAAGATAACGGTCAGCGGACAGTAAAAATGACGGTTTGCCCGCAGAAGCTGCGGTTACAACGAAAGGATGGATAAATTTATGTCAGTGCTTGTAAAACAGGTTGAGGATAAGCTCTGCGAGCTTGTAAAGGACGCCGCTGAAAAGGCGATGGCGGCGGGGACGCTGCCCGAGGCCGAGCTTACGGATTTCAACGTCGAGGTTCCGGCGGACAGGAGAAACGGCGACTACTCCACAAACGCGGCCATGGCGTGGGCGAGAGCGTTCAGACGTGCGCCCGCCTTGATAGCCTCTGCCATAACCGAGAACATCGACCTTGAGGGCACCGCGTTTTCATCCTGCGAGTCTGCGGGTCCCGGCTTCATAAACTTCAGGCTCTCCGACCGCTTTTATTCGGAGATACTCATGGATATCCGCAAAAAGGGCGACGACTACGGCCGCTCCGACTTCGGCAAGGGCGAAAAGGTGAATATAGAGTTCGTCTCCGCCAATCCGACGGGTCCCATGCACATGGGCAACGCCCGCGGCGGCGCTTTGGGCGACTGCCTCGCGGCGGTCATGGACTTTGCGGGCTACGATGTCAGCCGCGAGTTCTATATAAACGACGCCGGCAATCAGATAGACAAATTCGCCCTCTCGCTCGATATCCGCTATCAGCAGATATATAAGGGCGACGACGCGCCCGAGCTGCCCGAGGACAGCTACCACGGCGAGGATATCGCCGAGCGCGCAAAGGAGTTCGCCGAGGTCTACGGCGACAGATATATTTCGGAGAGCGAGGAGGTTCGCCGCAAGGCGCTCGTCGATTTCGCGCTTCCGAAGAACATCGACTCCATGCACGAGATACTTTCAAAATACAGGATAGAGTACGACACCTGGTTCAAGGAGAGCACCCTGCACAACGGTACGGAGCTTCACGATACCATTGAGCTGCTCAAGGAAAAGGGACTCACCTACGAGCTTGACGGCGCGCTGTGGTATAAGAACACGGAGGTTCAGACAAAGCGCCTTTTGGCTCAGGGCAAGACGCAGGAGGATATCGACAAGCTCGGCCTCAAGGACGACGTGCTCATCCGTCAAAACGGAAATCCGACCTATTTTGCGGCGGATATCGCCTATCACCGCAACAAGCTTGCGATAAGAAAATTCGACAGGGCTATCGACATCTGGGGCGCAGACCACCACGGCCATGTTGCGAGAATGAAGGGCGCGCTCGACGCGCTGGGTCTTGACGGAGACAGGCTCGACATAGTTCTCATGCAGCTTGTGCGCCTGACGAGAAACGGCGAAGTCGTGCGTATGTCCAAGCGTACCGGCAAGGCGATAACGCTCGTTGACCTGCTCGAAGAGATACCGATAGACGCGGTGCGCTTCTTCTTCAACCTCCGCGAGCCCGCGACGCAGATGGAGTTCGACCTCGATCTCGCAATAGCCGAGAACTCGCAGAACCCCGTTTACTACTGCCAGTACGCCCACGCGAGAATTTGCAGCATACTGAGAAAGCTCAAGGAGCAGGGCTGCGATATCCCCGAGTGTACGCCCGAGCAGCTCGACCTGCTCACCGCGCCCGAGGAGCGCGAGATAATCAGGCATTTGGCGTCGCTCACCGACGAGATTGTCCTCTCCGCGAAGAACTACGATCCCGCGCGCATCACGCGCTACTGCATAGACCTTGCTACCCTCTTCCACAAGTTCTACAACGCCTGCCGCGTCAACTGCGACGACAAGGATCTGAGCGCGGCGAGAATATATCTGTGCCTGTGCGTCAAGGAGGTTCTCAAGAACATCCTGACCCTGCTCAAGATAAACGTGCCGGAGAGAATGTAAAAAAAACAGAACCGATAAAATTATTCCGCAGGGCCTTGCGTTCCTGCGGAATATTAAAATGCGGAGAAAGCATATAAACAAAAAGCACGCTGTAAGAGCGGATACTGCCGCCCTCGACATTTGCACAACACAGAGAAGAAACTTGCAGGGTGCGGCGACTCGACGCACCGATGCCGCAGGAGCGGCACGAAATCATTTCGGCGCCTGTATCCGCATACCCGCATATTACCCCGGAGGTTATCATGACAAAGCTTCTGATAAAGCTCTTTATCAAGGACTGTGAAAAGACCGACGACCCCGCCGTGCGTTCGCGCTACGGCGTTTTAAGCGGCGTTGTCGGAATAATATGCAATATCCTGCTGACCGCGGCAAAATTCATTGTCGGCTCGGTAACGGGCAGTATAGCCATAACGGCGGACGCCGCGAACAACCTGTCGGACGCGGGCTCGTCCGCGGTGACGCTCGTCAGCTTCCGTCTGGCAAATAAGCCCGCCGACGACGAGCACCCGTTCGGTCACGGCAGGCTCGAGTATGTCTGCGCGCTCATAGTCTCTTTTATCATCCTGATCATGGGCGGCGAGCTGATACGCTCGTCGGTAGATAAGATAATGCACCCCGTGCCCCTGCATTTCAGCGCGGCGGCGCTCGCTGTGCTGATAGCTTCGATAGGAGTCAAAATCTGGATGGCGGTATTCAACCGCGGCATAGGCAAGAGGATAAACTCGACCGCCGTCGGAGCGGTCGTTATGGACAGCGTCAGCGACACTGCGGCGACAACCGTGTCCATGATGGCCCTTATTCTTTCGAAATTTACCTCCGTACCGCTCGACGGGTACATGGGAATAGTAGTAGCCCTGTTTATCATTGCGACCGGAATAGGCATATTCAAGGACACGATGAACGAGCTGCTCGGTGCGCCCGCCTCGCCCGAGACGGTAAACGAGATAGAGAGCGACATCCTCTCCTACGAGGGGGTCATCGGCGTACACGACCTAATGGTTCACGACTACGGACCGGGGAGAACCTTTGCCTCCGCCCATGTAGAGGTGCCGTCCGACTGCGATATAATGGCGTGCCACGACACGATCGACCGCATAGAGCGCGACATAAAGAAAAAGTTCGCCATCAACATAGTTTTGCACATGGATCCGATAGTAGTTGACGACGAGCACATAAACGCCCTGCGCAAAAAGGTCGGCGAGCTGATAAAGGAAGTTGACCCGCAATTTACCATGCACGACTTCAGAATGGTGGAAGGTCCTACGCACACCAACCTCATATTCGACCTCGTCGTGCCGCACAGATATCCGCTCACCAAGGGTCAGATAAAAGAGCTGATAAGCGACAAAATATCAAGCGAGATAGGCGAGAACTACTACGCCGTTATGACAGTTGAAAACAGTTTTGTAGAAGACGAAAGGAAGAAATGACAGCAATGGGAAACACCGAAAAGACAGAGCTTACCGTGATGTGCATGATCTGCGACGGCACGAAGATACTCGTGCAGGACAGAGTGAACAAGGACTGGCCGGGCGTAACCTTCCCCGGCGGTCATGTTGAGCCGGGCGAGGCGTTCACCGACGCCGTGCGCCGCGAGGTTAAAGAGGAGACGGGACTTGATATCTCCCGCCCGACGGTATGCGGAATCAACGATTTTATCCGCGACGACGGCACGCGCTACATAGTGCTGTTTTTCCGCACCGACCGCTTTGGCGGCGAGCTTAAAAGCTCCGACGAGGGCAGGGTATTCTGGGTTGAGCGCGACGAGCTGACGCAGTATAAGCTCTCGCATGACTTCATCGACATGGTTCACGTCATGGAAAACCCGTCGCTGACCGAATTTTTCTATGAGCGCGACGGCGAAATTTGGAAAAAGAGGATAATTTGAGTCCCGCGTTTCAGCGGGGTATCTAAAGCAACAAATCCTGCCTGCGGCTTTTCGCGGGCGGGATTTTTTGTCCCCTGCCGCAAGACGAAGGCGGGGATAAATCGGGATTTGCGGCGGCAGCGGTGTGTCGAGTCGCCGCACCCTACAAGGACATTGGGGAAACAGTCTATGTAATCGGGGCAAATCCGCGCTATAACCCCTCAGTCTCGGCTTCGCCGAGCCGGCGCCCCTGCAAAAGGGCATTGAAGAAATAAAAAGTTGGGGAAAATCGGACAAATTCGTGTTGCAAGCCCTCAATTTCGGCGTTCCGCCGAGCCGGCTCCCTTGCAGGAAAGCCGTAATCGGTCGGCTATGTTCCTCCGAAACGCCCGATTCGTCAGCCTCTTTGCAAAACTACCGCAGGCGGTGCGCGGGGCTGCTCCGCACGGCTGTTTTTCACCTCTCCGCCACTGCGCTGTCTGTCCGTACTCTGAAAACAAAAGCTCCCTCTCCGAAAAATTCGGGGCGGGAGCATTTCCGCATATACTATATAATATTATTTGTTCACTGCGCCGCAGCACTTCTTGTATTTCTTTCCGCTTCCGCACGGGCAGGGGTCGTTCGGGCCGATCTTTACGCCCTTGCGGACGGTGCGTCCCTTTTCGCTGCCGTCGGATGCGCCGCTGGTCGAGGTTATCTCCGCCACCTGCTTGCGCTTGGTGTCCTCCTCGTTCTTGGGCATTATCGTCATCATCAGGCGGACGGTGTCCTCGCGGATGGACATGGTCATCTCGTCGAAGATATCGTAGCTCTCCTGCCTGAACGCAACGACGGGATCCTGCTGGCCGTAGGAGCGAAGTCCTATGCCGCGCTTGAGCTCCTCCATGGCGTCGATGTGATCCATCCACTTACTGTCAACCATCTTGAGCAGAACCATGCGCTCGAGCGCTCTCATTATCGGCACGCCGTTCTCGTCGACGCCCATGAGCTCCTCGCGCTCGTCGTAAAGCTTATGTCCGCGCTCAATGAGCTCTTCCTTTGCGTCCTCGCGGTCAAAGCCGTCCGCGAAGTCCTCGGGCGAGGTCAGCCAGCCGAGGAACTTCTCACGCAGACCGACCACGTTCCAATCGGCGTGGGAGAGCGCCTTCGGGCAGTAGAAATCGATGGATTCCGTTATGCACTCGTCGAGCATCTTGAGAATAACGGGCTTGAGGTTCTCGCCGTCGAGCACCTGGTCGCGCTGCTTGTAGATAAGCTCACGCTGGCGGTTCATGACATCGTCGAAGCTCAGGACGCTCTTACGCACGGAGAAGTTGCGCGACTCGACGCGCTTCTGCGAGCTCTCGATAACGTTGGAGATCATCTTCGACTCTATCGGCATATCCTCGGGGGTTCTGAGCGTGTTCATTATGGTGGTCACGCGCTCGCCGCCGAACAGGCGCATAAGGTCGTCCTCAAGCGACAGGTAGAAGCGGCTCACGCCGGGGTCGCCCTGACGGCCGGAACGTCCGCGCAGCTGGTTGTCGATACGGCGGGACTCGTGGCGCTCTGTGCCTATGATGCAGAGGCCGCCCGCCTGTCTTACCTGCTCCGCCTCGCCGGAGATCTCGTTTTTATATTTCTTTTCGAGAGCCTGGAATTCCTCTCGCGCGCTGATTATATCTTCATTGTCCGTGTCGCCGAAGCCGGTCGACTCGGCTATCAGCTCCTCGCTGTAGCCCTTGCGGCGCATCTCGGACTTGGCAAGGAACTCCGCGTTACCGCCGAGCATAATATCGGTTCCGCGTCCCGCCATGTTGGTGGCTATCGTGACCGCGCCGAGCTTACCTGCCTGGGCGACTATCTCCGCTTCCTTGTCGTGGTACTTCGCGTTGAGCACCTCATGCTTTATGCCGCGCTTTTTAAGGAGCTTGCTGAGAAGCTCCGACTTCTCAATGGAGATAGTACCCACAAGCACGGGCTGACCATTTTCGTGGCGCTCCACAATATCGTCGATGACCGCGTTGAACTTCGCGGGCTCGGTCTTGTAGACGAGGTCGTCCATATCCTTTCTTATCATGGGCTTATTGGTCGGAATCTCGACGACGTCGAGCGAATATATCTCCTGGAATTCCTCGCTCTCCGTCATAGCCGTACCGGTCATACCGGAGAGCTTGTCGTAGAGTCTGAAGTAGTTCTGGAAGGTTATCGTTGCGAGAGTCTTGCTCTCGTGCTCGACGTTTACGCCCTCTTTTGCTTCGATAGCCTGGTGGAGACCCTCATTGTAGCGTCTGCCGAGCATGATACGTCCGGTGAACTCGTCGACTATGAGCACCTGACCGTCCTTTACGACGTAGTCGACATCGCGGCGCATGACGCCTATAGCCTTTATCGCCTGGTTGATGTGGTGCTGTATGGTCATGTTCGCGGGATCCATGAGGTTGTCGAGATTGAAATACTTCTCCGCCTTTGCGATACCCTTTTGAGTCAGCACGGCGGTTCTCGCCTTTTCGTCAACTATGACGTCGCAGTTTTCGCTGACCTGGTCGGCGGTATTCTCAAGTCTCGAGGAGGAGCGCAGCTCCTTTATGCGCTCGAAATTGAGCGTGCGGGCGAAGGAGTTCGCCTGCTTGTAGAGGTCGGTCGAGCGGTCGCCGCGGCCGGATATGATAAGAGGCGTTCTCGCTTCATCGATAAGTATCGAGTCAACCTCATCGACTATTGCAAAGGAGTGTCCGCGCTGAACCTTGAGCTCTTTATAGGGCACCATGTTGTCACGCAGATAGTCGAAGCCCATTTCGTTGTTGGTGCCGTAGGTTATGTCGGCGGCGTAGGCCTCGCGGCGCTCGTCGTTTGACTTTTCGTGGATAATCAGACCGACCTTGAGCCCCATGAAGCGGTAGACCTTGCCCATCCACTCGCTGTCTCGGCGGGCGAGGTAGTCGTTGACCGTGACGATGTGGACCCCTTTGCCGGAGAGCGCGTTGAGATAGGCGGGGAGCGTCGCGACGAGCGTTTTGCCTTCGCCCGTCTTCATCTCCGCTATGCGTCCCTGATGCAGCACGATACCGCCGAGAACCTGCACGGGGAAGTGCTTCATTCCGAGCACGCGCCACGATGCCTCACGGCAGGCGGCGAACGCCTCGGGCAGGATATCGTCAAGGGTCTCGCCGTTTGCGAGTCTCTCTTTGAAATACGGGGTTTTTGCCTTTAGCTCCTCGTCGGTGAGCTTGGAATATTCTTCTTCAAGCGCGAGCACCTTGTCTTTTATCGGCGTGATGCGCTTGATCTCTCTCGAAGAGTAATCTCCGAAAATTTTCTTTAAAAAACCCATAGATTGTCACCTCAAAAAATTTCTTCTTGCCTTAGCGGCTTGGATATGTTAATATCAGGATGATATCTGATTGTTCTGATTATAAAGGAAACGGAGCGGTGAAAATGCCTAAAAGAAGCGATTATATCTCGTGGGACGAGTATTTTATGGGAATCGCCATGCTCTCTGCATACAGGAGCAAGGACCCCAGCACCCAGGTGGGCGCCTGCATCGTAAACGACAGAAACAGGATAATGTCCGTCGGCTACAACGGCTTCCCGTCCGGCTGCGACGACGACGAGTTCCCGTGGGAGCGCGAGGGCAGCGCGTTTAACACAAAATACGCCTATGTCTGCCACGCGGAGCTGAACGCCATACTCAACGCCAGCGGCGACCTGCGCGGCTGCCGGGTCTACGTCGCTCTCTTCCCCTGCAACGAATGCGCCAAAGCGATAATCCAGAGCGGGATAAAAGAGGTCGTCTATATCAGCGACAAATACCGCGACACCGACAGCGTGCGCGCATCGAAGAGGATGTTCGACGCCGCGGGAGTGAAATACAAGAAGCTCGAGATAAAACGGGACAAGCTCGTTATCGACTTCTCCGAAAACTCAATATAAAGAAAGCTTTTTGCGTCGCCTTTCGGCGGCGCTTTTTTATATATCGACAGTCAGCTCCACAGGGCAGTGGTCGGAGCCGAATATCTCCTGATGGATCTTTACGCCCCTGAGCCTGCCGTTGAGCCGCTCGGAGCACAAAAAGTAGTCTATGCGCCAGCCCGTGTTCCGCTCGCGGGATTTGAAGCGGTAGCTCCACCAACTGTACTGCCCCTCGGCGTCGGGATAGAAGTATCTGAACGTGTCCGTAAAGCCGGAGGAGAGCAGCTCGGTCATCTTGTTCCTCTCCTCGTCAGTAAAGCCGGGGTTCTTGCGGTTTGTCTTGGGATTCTTCAGGTCTATCTCGCTGTGCGCCACGTTCATGTCGCCGCAGACGATGACGGGCTTTGTCTTGTCGAGCGAGAGAAGATAGTCCCTGAACGCGTCCTCCCAGGTCATTCTGTAGTCGAGTCGGGCGAGCCCGTCCTGCGAGTTGGGAGTATAGACGCAGACGAAGAAAAAGTCCGCAAACTCGAGCGTTATCACGCGCCCCTCGCGGTCGTGCTCGGGGATGTCCATGCCGTATGCCACGCTTACAGGCTCCTCGCGCGAGAATACCGCCGTGCCGGAATAGCCTTTTCTCTCGGCGTAGTTCCAATAGCAGCGGTAGCCCTCGGGCGCAAAATCGACCTGACCCGCCTGAACCTTGGTCTCCTGCAGGCAGAGTATGTCTGCGTCGAGCGCGGCAAACGCCTCTGCGAAACCCTTTCCGAGGCACGCCCTTATTCCGTTGACATTCCACGAGACAAGCCTTTTCTCCGCCATATCGGGACCTCCTTCGTCGGGACAAATCAAATGCGCCGAGCACATATACCTTGATATTATATCATATCTTTCGCCGAATTTCCATAACTTTATAAAGGCGAATGTAAACAATCTATTACGGCGCGGCGGTATGTGAAGTCATCTTGCATAAAAACACGGTGTTATTATTTTTGTTTTTATCAAAAATTACTTGACTTTATTTGCCGTTTAGTGTAAATTTATTATGCAAGAGTTGTTCCGAAAAAAAAGTTAAGAAAGGACTTGAAGCATGAAAAAGAATCTTATCAAAATCGCATCGCTTCTTCTTGTTTTAGCTATGATATTCTCATTTGCAGCCTGCAAGAAGGACAAAGACAACGGTGACTCAACCGCTCCCTCCGAGAGCTCGGATGTCGGCGGCAGCACCGGCGACGAAACTCTCCCCGCAGATGCCTCCACTGAGGATCCTTCTGCGGAATCCACCGAGGCCGAGACTGTTACCGACGCCTCCGGCAAGGTAGTCGAGACGAAGCCCGCCGACAGCGGCAAGACTCCCGCAGCGCCCCCGGCCGGCAGCAAAATGCCCTCCGGCACGGCGGCAATCCTCAACTACTACAATGCCGCCACGAAGGCAGCCTTTGACGGCAGAGTCGGCTTCAAAAAGCACAGAGAGACCGGAAACGAAAAGATAGAGTCCAACGCGATCGTCAAGCAGTTCAAGAAAGTTATCTACGGCTTCATTGGCATCGGCGAAGAGAATGCCTACAATGAGACGGTCACAAAGGGTCAGTGGTCAACCGAGCCGAACAAGTATTATCTCAGAGCCTCGACCCTCGGCACGGGCGACGTTTCTGGCGCCTCCTGCAAGCAGAACGGCGCGAACTACGTCATAACAATCAACATCAAAAACGGCAACTCCTATGCCACTAAGGGCACCGCCACCTGCAACGCGCCCCTCGACAAGAGCGGCATCTGCGTGGGCGACAAGGATAAGCACTACTACGACCACAAGAGAGCGAGCGTTATCTATGACGCCATAGACGAGGTCTTCGGCAACGCCAAGGTCACCGAGAAGTATTCGGGAGCCGTGCTTACCGCAACCGTCGACGCCGCAACCGGCCGCCTTGTGAATATCAACATCAAGTTCGATATTTATGTCAACGTTAACCTCGGTGCAGCCGGAAAGCCCACCGCAACAGGAACAACGACAGTTACCTATTCCGATTTCAAATACTGATTACATACCGGGCAATCGATTACTCGTAAGCAAGGAGAAAATTAATAATGACAAAGAATCTCAAGAGAATTGTGGCTCTTATGCTCGCAATTGTCATGACAGCAAGCTTCGCGGCCTGCAAGAAAGATAAGAATAACGATGACACCACCGGCGCAAACGAGCCCGCCGCTTTAGGCGAGGTCGTCGGAGACGATATGCTTCCCGAGGATCCCTCAAATGCAGTTGTCGACGAGACAGAGGCTTCTTCCGGCAAGGAGGACAGCACCGCCGCAGAGACAGAGGCTGTTGCCGACAACTCCGCGAAGCCCTCGAACGGCAAGCCCGAGAGCTATGCGGAAATTCTCGCGGCCTACAGAGATGTTCTCAATCTCGCAAAGAGCAGCAAGGTCGGCTATGAGAAGTCCGAGTGGCAGGTTCTGCCCAAGGAGAAGAGAAACTTCGACGGTACCGTCATCAATATGCTCCTCCCCGTTGCGGGTCTGTTCATGACCAGCGAGAAGGATGCCAAGGGCAAGAAGCACGAGAACAACCCGAAGGGCACCGACATGAAGTGGTTCCCGATCTACCAGCATCCCACAAAGGGCTGCACCCTGACCGACGTCAGCAAGATAAAGAGCGCAAAGTGCGAGGTTCTCTCGAACGGCAACTACAAGATAACGATAGTCCTCAAGGCGGATATCAACCCCGAGCCCTGCGATCCCAAGACGGGCGTTATCTCCAAGGGCTTCACCGGAACGATGTTCAGCCCCCTTGCAAAGGCCGATATCGACAACACCCTCCAGAATGACCCCAACGTCACGAAGGTCGTCAAGGGTGTTGAGTATTCGCTCAAGTACTATGACTGCACCGCAGTGCTCACCTACAACCCCAAGACCAATCATATGGTAGATCTCTATCAGTATATGCACGTCCTTATCACCGGCTCCGGCAAGGTGCTCGGCAGCAGGTTCTCCGGCAACGCGGTTCTCGACAACTATCTTGAGATAACCAACGTCAAGTATTAATTGAACCGATAATAAAAAAGAGCCGCAATTTGCAGAAATGTGGATTGCGGTTCATATTTTTTTAATTGGCAATTAAGCTTGAACTTTTGCCGCAAATGGGGTATAATTAAACCGCTAAAAAATCAAGCTTCGTGAGGTGCTTATGGACAGGGAAAACAGAAGATTTCTGAAAAAGCTTTCTATATGCATGGCTGTGCTGTTTGTTGTAGTGACGGCGGTCAGCCTGTTTGTGATGAATTTTACTCCGCTCAACAGACTTATCGGCGGCTATAAGGAGCAAAAGCTCGACCTCTCCCGTGCGCAGGGCAGCAATTTTGTCTACAGCGACTTTGACGGCACCGTAACCGTCGGCATGGGATATTCCGAGCTCGAGTTCTCGGACATAGACGCGCGGGTCGGCTCCATCGGCTTCGATATCGAGCTTGACGACAACGTGGACAAGAGCACCGTCCGCGTCGATTTCTCGGATTCGACCACCTCGTATTACCGCCAAGGGCTTGCGAAGCTCGAGATGGACAGAGATTCCGACAATATTATGACCTGCAGCTTCTCGGGCGACGTGTCGCGCCTCAGGTTCAACATATCCGTCGACGGCGACGGCTACGTGGCAATCAAGAACATAACTCTCAACCAAACCGCAAGCGCCCGTCACATAGTCGGAACGGTTTTGACCTATTTGCTCATAGCGACAGTCGCGGGCCTTATTATTTACTTAATTGCGAATCCCGCCGGAGCACGCAAAAAGTTTTCGGACAATAAACTGAGCTGCACCCGTTGGGCGGCGGCAATAACCGCTGTCACCATGGCACTCGCGGTGTTCTTCACGTTCACGAGCGTGGCGAAGGGCTGGTCAACCACCTATTTCAGCTTCACCTCGCATGAGGGCAATCAGATATCAAAGGAGCTTGTTGACGCGTTCGAGCATCATCAGGTGCATCTGCTCGAGGAGCCGAACGACGAGCTGCTCGCGCTCGAAAATCCCTATGACAGCCCGAAGCGCAACACGGAAGTTACTCAGGAGAATTTCCTGTGGGATCACTGCCTGTATAACGGAAAATACTACTCATATTACGGCATAGGCCCGGTGCTCGCGCTGTTCCTGCCGTATCACCTGATAACGGGATACTATTTCCCCTGCGGCTGGGCGACGCTCATGTTCGCGTTAGTCGGAATAATCTTCCTGACGAAGATTTATCTCGCGGTTATAGAGAAAAATTTCCGTGAGCTGCCGACAAATACGGTGCTCGCAGGGCTGATAACCCTGCAGATGTCCTCGGGAATCATGTTCTCCACGGCGCGCCCGCTCTTCTATGAGCTGGCTATCGCCGCCGGCTTTATGAACGTGGCGATAGGCGCGTATCTGCTCATAAGCTCAAATATACTCTGGGACGGGAAGATTTCCTATGTCCGTCTCGGCTTTGCCTCGTTCTTCCTGGGCTATGCCGTGCTCTGCCGCCCGACCCTCGCGGTCTATTGCATCGCCGCGCTGTTCTTCTTCGCGGGCGGACTGAAAAAAGCTCTCGACGGGCTCGAAAAGAAGCAGAAGACCCGCACGTTCTTCAAGTATGCGGCGGCCGCCCTCGTCCCGCTGGGCATTATCGCCATGGGGCAGATGATATATAACTATCTGCGCTTTGACAACCCGCTCGACTTCGGCATACAGTATTCTCTGACGATAAACGACTTCACCCACTCGGAGTTCCACTGGAGATATGTGCTTATCAATATGTATGCCTATCTGCTGAATATGCCGCACTTCACTCCCAAAACCTTTACTCATCTTGCGTCCTCGGTGGAGGCCTTCGGCTTGAACGGCTATATGTTTATCGACGACGCGGGCAGGAACCTCATCTCCGTCGGTCTGATATACCGCGCGCTGCCCATGTTCGCCTACCTTTTCGCGGGCAAGGCTCTAAAGCGCGTCGAAAAGAAAAAGCGCGTATTGCCCGCACTTCTCATCGGCGTGACCTGCATACTCATGCCGCTCGTGATAATCTTCTCCTCGTGGGAGAGCGGCTATGCCGTGCGCTACAACGCGGATATCTCGTGGCCGATGGTCATCGGCGCTCTGGTCATTGCGTTCACGCTCTATAAGAGCATAAAGTCGAAGAGCACGAAAAAGCTCGTCGATTTGATATTCACCGTCTCGACAGTCGCCTGCATCTATGTGAACATGGCTCAGCTTCTCACCTTTGCGGGCATCGAGAGCATATTCTGGACAAATATCTGGAGATAAAGCTTAAAGCTTATATTACAAAATCCTACCCGCGAAAAAAGCGCAGGTAGGATTTTTTTCGCCCCGCATCTGCGGGGGATATTATTTATACAGCTAAAAACAAATCGAATACGATTCAGACCTTGTAGAACTCCTTGTACCAGCGGGCAAAATTGCGAAGCCCGGTTCGAAGGTCAGTCGAGGGCTTGTAGCCGTAGTCGCGCTCGAGCGGCTCTGTGTCCGCATAGGTCACGGGCACGTCGCCCGGCTGCATGGGAACGAGCTTTTTGTGCGCCTCGAAGTCGTAGTCTTGCGGCAAAACGCCCGCCGCGATAAGCTCGCTGCTCAGAATCTCGACGAAGTCGAGCAGGTTTTCGGAGCTGCGGTTGCCGATATTGTAGACCGCATACGGCGGCACGGGCAGACCGTCCTCGCCGTTTTTGCGCTCCGGCGCGCCCTGCATAATGCGAACCACGCCCTCTACTATGTCGTCTATATAAGTAAAGTCGCGCTTGCAGTTTCCGAAGTTAAAAATGCTTATCGTCTCGCCGCGCAGAAGCTTGTCCGTGAAGCCGAAATATGCCATGTCGGGGCGACCCGCAGGGCCGTAGACAGTAAAAAATCTGAGTCCCGTCGAGGGGATATTATAGAGCTTCGAGTAGGCGTGAGCCATGAGCTCGTTCGACTTCTTTGTTGCGGCATAGAGGCTGACGGGGCTGTCCGCCTTGTCGTCGGTGCTGTATGGCACTTTTTTGTTGCCGCCGTAGACCGACGAGCTTGAGGCATATACCAGGTGCTCGACCGGGGTTCTGCCGCTGTCATAGGAGTGACGGCACGCCTCGAGGATATTATAAAAGCCGATGAGATTCGACTCGATATAGGCATCGGGATTTTCGATTGAATAGCGCACCCCCGCCTGAGCCGCCAAATTAACGACGATCTGCGGGGAATATTCGCAAAAGACCTCCCCGACCTTGCTCCTGTCCGCGAGATTCGCCTTGATAAAAGTGAAGTTCTCATACCGGCGGAGCTCTTCGAGCCGCGATTCCTTCAGGCGGACATCGTAGTAGTCGTTGACGCTGTCGAAGCCTATGACGCGGATATCTTCAAACTCCGTGAGCAGACGTTTTGAGAGAAAAGAGCCGATGAAGCCAGCCGCGCCCGTCACGAGCACGGTTTTGCCGTTCAGGTCTGTTTTTGTTTTGCCGAGCTTTTCCTGCATATCCTCCGTCCCTTTCGGAAAGGGGCTGACACCTTGCGGCGCAGCCCCCCGTTAGTTATTTCTTGAATTTTTCGAGTATCACGCTGAAAAGCACTGTCGCGCACTGGACTGTTACCGCCGTCAGCGGCGACACGAACGCGAACGCCTTGAGCGCGACGCAGAGTATCGCTCCCGCCGCCACGACCGCCTGCATTATAAGGGCGAACACCGCCCAGCGCGAGGCGAAGTTTGCGAGCCTGCCGCAGGCCGCTATGCTCTTGAAGTAAGAGCGGGCGGAGCCGTCGTGCATGACCTTTGCGGGCGCGGAGTCAACGACGCTGTCTCTGTATGCGCTGAATATGCGCGCGCCGTGGGAGAACGTCATTTTGATATCCTTCTGCGCTATGCCGAAGCGCGCGGCGATAAGCTCGTCGGTGACATTCGGGTCATCCGTGCGAACGACAAGGCTGAAGCCGTTGTCCGCCATCTCGTTGAGCGACTCCTTGAGAGAGGCGTCCTCGGCGTAGTTAAAGACGAACATCGCCGCCACCTGGGAGTCTATGGCTATGTAGAGAATCTTGCGTCCGTTGCGCTTGACCTTGTCCTCGTCGGACTTGAGCGGAACCTCGATATTGTGATGCGTGAGCAGGTTCCGGTTGCCGAGCAGCACGCGCTGATTGTATATAGTTGCGGAGAGACCGAGCCTGTCCTCATATATCATATCGCGCACGGGCGGCAGAAGCTCTGTCGAGCCGCCGATAATGCGGTTAAAGACATCGGTCAGCGGGCCGCCGGACTTCAGGACTATTGCAACCGCGTAGAGCAGAACGTCGTCTATGCGCACGGTGTGAAAATCCTTCATTCCGTGCATTTCGCACGCGGCGCGGTCGAAGAGGTCTGCGCTGTCGACTGCGGCGGCGACCGCCTCGGAGCATTCTACGGCGGCGTCGTAGCCCGCTATCATTCCGCCCTCCGAGTTGAGCTTTCTGTTTTCAAGATAGAGGGGAATCATCAGCGCGAGCTCTATGGCGCAGGGCGAGGTCAGGCAGAACGCGCCGGTGAGCACGCCGAAGGCCTGGAAGAAATCCCTTGTTATTATGCCCGATATCACGGCGAGCAGCACGGAGGCTGCAGAAGAGATTATCAGGCTGCGCTTTACGCAGCTGTCCGCAGGCGAATTCGCCTCGGAATTTTTAATGAACTCGGCGGGGAACTTTACCTTGCCGGAATACAGAATATCGGGGTTGCCCATTTTAAGAGAGCGTCCGACCTCAAAGGCATCCTTTTCGCTCTCTATGGCTCTTATGCCGTAGAGCCCCGACTTGCGCTTTGCGGTGCAGAAAAGGAAATTCTGCATAACGCGCGCCGAGCCGCGGCTGCCGTTTTCGGCGGTCATGAGCAGGGCGAATACAGCCGCCGAGCAGTAGAACACGCCGGAAGCGCCCTCGGGCGATTTGTTGAAGAACGAGAGCACCGTCTGAACGAGCGCGAGTATAAACGTAATTCCGCCTGCCGCGCCGCCGGTCACGCGACCCTTGGCGAGCGCCTTCATGCCGGAGAGAATGCACGGAAAAGCGAGATAGAACGACGCGAGCAGAAGAACGAGATTCGCCGCCGCGAGTCCCGCGCCGCCGCGGTCAAACGCGGGAGCGTCTATCGCCGCCCACTCGAGAATCTTAGGAACCAGGAGCAGCAGCAGCGCGACTCCCTCTATAACGCAGAGCCCTATGGCCGAGGTCTTGAGCTGCGTTGCCGCGTTTTTAAGGCTGTTATATATGCGCCCGCGCTGTTCGGGCTTTTCGTATTCGAGCGGCGCTTTCTCGGAGCGCTTTTTCTTCTTTTTGGGCTGCTCCTCGGAATCCTCCGCTTTTTCTTCGGGACGAGACTCCTCCTGCTGCGGCTCGTTTTCGTCGAGATTGCTAAGCAGAACGAATTTTTTCTTCTTCTCCGCTCTTTTTTTGCTCAGCTCGTCCCGCAGCTCGTCCTCGTCTATTTTTTCGGTCTCCGGCTCTTCGCCGAAGCCGCTGAGCATCATCTGCTCCTCCTCCGGACGGTTTTCTGCGGCAGGGTTAGTGAAGGGCTGATCCTCTATGGAGGAAGCGGTGTCATTCTCCGAGCCGACAAAGTCCTCCGCGGGAATGACCTTCGGCAGGGGCTCAAGCCCCGACGTCTCGGAGAGCGGACCGCGCTTTAAGATAACTCCGGGCTTCTCTATCGTCTCGGAGCTCTGCGGCGCGTTCGCCGAGCCTATGGCGGAAATAAGCTTTGTCTTGTATTCGTCGCCGTCCTTCCGTGTCGGCTCCGAGAGCGTTTTCATCGGACCGAACACAACGGTATCGTCAAAAAGTCCGGGCACGGCGCGCTCCTCGTTTTCGGAGTCGTCCTCCGTCTCCTCGGCGGGCTCGCCGAAATATCTTGCCGCCGGCGCGCCGAAAAGCTCCTCGACAGTCGGCTTTTTCTCTTCCGCGCCGTCCTGCGGGGTCTCATCCTCGCCGTTGAGAGGAACAACCTTCTCCCGCTCGGCTTCGCGGTTTTCATCTGTATCCGTATCGCTGTCGCCGTCACTCTCTGCGACCGACAGCTCGAATTTTGAATCTGAGTATATCTCTTCGCCGTCCTCGGCGGGGGCTTCGTCCGCGGCCTCAGCGTGAGCGCCGGCGGGTTCTTCTTCGGGAGCCTCGACTTCAACGGGAGCACTGTCCGTTTTTTCGGACACTGCATCTTCAGCAGGAGCTTCGTCCTCTTCTTCTGCGTGAGCTTCGACCGCTTCCTCGGACTCTGCTTCTTCTGCGGGCATTTCGTCCGCCGGTTCGGCTTCTGCGGGAGCTTCGTTTGCTTCCTCCGGCTCTGCGGACACTTCGTCCTCTGTCTTGTCGGAGATGTCAACATCGGGCTCGTCTGCCGCCTGCTCAGGCTCGGCGGTTTCTTCGGGTTCATACTCCGGCTCGGGCTCGGGCTCGCGCACGGGCTCGTACCCCGACGCTTTGTCGTCGGAGTATGCGTCCTCGTAATATTGAATGCTCGTCAAAAGCTCGGCGTCGTCCTCGTCGACAGGCACCGGGGAGACGGCGTTTGTGCTTGCAATCAGCTCGTCTATGTCGCTGAGCGACCAGATTTTATCCGGCTCGCCGCGGCTCGATTCAAGCTCCGCTATCTCGCGGACAATTTTATCAAGGGAAATCTTGCCCTGTCTGTCGGAAGATTTGTTTTCCACTCATCTCACCCCAATATATAAAAAATCGGATAAAAGTCAGTTTCTGTGTTTCGCCGCTTCGAACATCAGGATTCCCGCCGCGACGGAGGCGTTGAGAGAATTTATTTTGCCGCGCATCGGCATAGAGGCTATGAAATCGCATTTTTCGCGCACAAGTCGGCCGATTCCCTTGCCCTCCGAGCCTATGACGAGGGCTATGCTGCCGCTGTAGTCGAGGGAGGTGTAGTCCGTGCCGTCCATATCCGCGCCGAAAATCCAGACGCCGCGAGCCTTGAGCTCGTCGATAACGGCGGGGAGATTGGCGACCTTGACTACGGGGACATACTCTATCGCGCCCGCCGAGGTCTTGGCAACGGTGTAGTTGAGGGTCACGGAGTTTCTTTTCGGGATAATGACCCCGTGCACTCCGGCGGCCTCCGCGCTTCTGAGTATAGCGCCGAGATTGTGCGGATCCTCGAGGGAGTCGCACACGACAATAAACGGGCTCTCGTTTCGGCTCTGCGCGAGGTCGAAGATATCGTCCAGCTCGGCATATTCGTGAGCCGCGGCAAACGCCGCAACGCCCTGATGCTCAGCGCCGTCGCAGAGGCGGTCGAGCTTGCGCGCGTCGGCAAACTTGACGGGGATTTTGCGCTCGCGGCAGATGTCTATTATCTTGCCCGCCTGGCCGCCGCGCTGACCCTGCGCCACGGTTACGCTGTCTATCGTTCTGCCGCTCTCGAGCGCCTGAAGCACTGCGTTGCGCCCGACTATGAGCCCCTCTTTATGTTCCATTAAATATACCTCTTCGCCAAAAGTCTCTATATAGACTTTATTATATCATATACTGCAGTAAAACGACAATAGAAACGCTAAATTTTTACGCGGGATATTTTTCCTTTCCGCGCAGTGCGACGGAGTTCACAACAAGAATTATGAGCGCGAGCACGAGAGTACCCGTCAGCGCTCCGAACACATCGACTCCGACATCGAAAAGGCGGCAGGCGCGTCCCGGAACAAAATACTGGTGGATTTCGTCGCTCACCGAATAGCCGGCGCTGCAAATCACCGCGGGAACGGGCGAAAACCGCCTGCGGGTCAAAAACAGCGCGCAGCCTAAAACAAATCCGAGCGCGGCATATTCAAAGAAATGCGCGAATTTGCGCACGATAAAGCTGTTGAGAATCGGGCCGAGCAGCTTTCCGAGAAAGCCGAGCACGTTGTCGCTCATGACCTGCGAACGGTTGCCGTCATTGCTCGAAAGCCAGAATATGCAGGCGGCGCACATCGCCGCAGAAAACCAGAAAAAGACGGCGAGCACAGTGCGCACCGTCCGATTCTTCGGTAAAATATATTTGAGCTTGCTTGATTTTTTCATTTTTATGTCAGTCCTTTGCCGTTACGAAAACAAAATCCACCGCCGAGCTCTCGGGGTCGACGCTCAGGCCCTCAACGCCCTTGGCGGTCGCAAAATAGCTCGGGGTTATGAACAGCGGGAGCACCGCGCCCGTCGAGAGGAGTCTGCCCTCCGCGCCGCGGCACGCCTTGACGAGCTCCGAGCCGCTCAAAGCCTTGAGTTCCTTTACCGCCGAGTCAAACTGCGAGTCCCTGAGACGGACAATATTGTTCGTCCCCTGCGAGGAAAGCGTCGAGAGAAAGCCCGCAGCGTCGGTTATGCCCGCCGACATGGAGGCGCGCGCTATCTGATAGTCGCCGTCCTGCACTCTTGAGGAGAGCTCCGCCGAGTCGAGCGCGGCGACGGTGAAGTTGACGCTCAGGCCGAATATTTTCTGCCAGCCCTGGATCATGCGGCGCATGGCGTTTTCGTGCTCCGGCAGGCAGATTATCTCGAGGTTTATTTTGCCCGTTATATTTTTCTTTGCGTTCTCCCAATATGCGGCGGCTCTGTTCATGTCGTGGCCGAGTATGCTCACGGGCTCGCTGCTTAAATCCGCACCCTCGCCCACAGAGCAGGAGGGCGGAATAACGGAATATGTCTTTTGCATATCCTCGCTGCCGAGAGTCAGAGACGAAATGTCCACCGCCGTGCAGAGTGCGCGACGAAGCGCCGCGTTTGAGAGGGACGCGTCGGAGCAGTTGAAGCACAGCGCCCAGACGGTGTCGTAGTTCTTTGTGACCGTGAGAGAGGACGAATCGGGCGCGACGGTGCCGAGCTGAGCGGCGCAGTAGGTGCCGTCGAGCAGGTATTTTAATTTCTGGTTGCCGTCGCTGTCGATTACAAGCGACACGCTCGCTGGCTTTGCCGGGAAAGGCCCCGTGTAGTCGTCGTTATTTTTTATGGTCAGGGCGGAGTCGTGCAGCCAGTAGGAGAGATAGAACGGTCCGTTGCACATAAGGGTCGAGTAGTCGAGCCCGTAGCGGCCCTTGGTCGCGTTGAAAAACGTCTCGTTGCAGGGCATACACACGGCCTTTGTCAGCAGGTCGAGAAACGCCGCCTCGTCGGTCGCGTGCTCGAGCGTTATGCGCAGCTCGAAGTCGCCGACGGCACTGACGCCGAGCTTATCGGGGGAGAGCTTGCCGTTTATTATGCTCTTCGCGTTCTTTATCACGCCGAGGCTCATCGCCTCGGGCGCACCCGTCGCGGGGTTCACGGCGCGCTTCAGCGCAAAGACGAAATCCGCCGCCGTGACGCGGGAATCGAAAGTATTGTCTATATCGTCGCCGAGAATCGACTTATACGCCTTTTTCATTATGACCCAGCGGGCGTCCTCGCGAAGCTTAAAAGTATAAGTGAGAGAGGCGCTGTCATAGCTCCAGCTCTTCGCCGCGGCGGGGGAGAACTTCCCCTCGGAGTCCTTGCGGACAAGCCCCTCGAAGCAGTTGAGCACAACGGTCTTGGCCTCCGCGCCCTGCGCTATCTGCGGGTCAAGGCACTCGGGCTGGGACTCTATCGGATAGCTCAGCGCCGCGCCCGACCCGTCATTACCGCAGGCGGCCCAGGCAAAAAGCAGCGCTAACGCAAGAAATATCGAAACGGCTCTCTTGAAAATTTTCATGGTTTTCCTCCGTATATAAGCTCCGTCGGCATATTCGGACAAACTTTGCGGGCGGTATGAGGCATAATTTTTTCGGGACGGGCATACGCGCCCGATACATTATATAGTAGCATAAAATCACACCTGTTATCAACCGTTTCTTGCAAAGATTATCTTTTGCGGGCTTAATTTTACTCAAAAAATTTTTATTGTTAAATATATCTGTCTAATTGTTGCAATTTTTTAAAAAATCTGTTACAATTCTTAATCATATCTTACAGATTTCGGAGAATTAAAATATGAATGCTGTTATATATATCGCCGCCGCTCTCTCGGCACTGTGCGCCGTTTTGCTCGTTATTGTCATAATGAAGCTCGGCCGCCTCTCCGACGGGGACGGAAAAATGAAGGAGCTTGAGGGCAAAATTGCCTCCCTCGAGGGTCAGCTGCGCGACGAGTTTGAGCGCAGCCGCAGAGAGAGCGCGGGTAACCAGAAGGATATGCGCTCGGAGCTCACCGAATCGCTCGACAAGATGAACGAGCGCCTTGCGCTGATGACCGAGGCCAATTTCAAGCATCAGCAGCAGCTGACGGATATGTTCTCGAAATCGCTCGATACTATCCGCCGCAACAACATAGAACAAAACGACAGGCAGTCGAGAATTATTGCAGAGTCGATAGAGAAAATGCAGCAGAGCAACGAGAAAAAGCTCGACGAAATGCGAGCGACCGTCGATGAAAAGCTCTCTGCGACTCTCACGACCCGCCTCGACAGCTCGTTTAAGACCGTCTCCGAGCAGCTTGAAAACGTCTATAAGTCGCTCGGCGAGATGAAGGAGCTCTCGACCGGCGTCACCACGAACGTCACGAATCTCAACCGAGTGCTGACAAACGTCAAGGCTCGCGGCACTTGGGCGGAGGTTCAGCTCGAGGGCATTCTCGACCAGACTATTCCCAATATGTATGTGAAAAACTTCTCCTCCCGCCCGGGCAGCAGCGAGCGCGTCGAGTTTGCCATACGCATCCCCGCCGGAGACGGCGGAGCGGACGCATATCTCCCCGTTGACTCGAAATTCCCCCTGGAGGACTATGTGCGCCTGTGCACCGCAGCCGACGGCGCGGACGCCGACGAGGTTGCCGCGGCGCGCAAGGCTCTTGAGGACAGAGTGCTGGGCGAGGCAAAGCTCATCACAAAATATATAAACGTTCCGACCACCACGCCTTTTGCCATAATGTATCTGGCCACGGAGGGGCTCTATGCGGAAATCGCGTCCTCTCCCAAGGGCATAGCCGAGCGTATCCAGCGCGAATACAACATCATGATAGCGGGGCCGACCACGATAACCGCGCTTCTCAACTCCCTCTCCATGGGCTTCAAGGCTGTGGCGATAAACGAGAAGGCGAACGAGGTTCGCCGCCTGCTCTCCGTTGCCAAGGCGCAGTATGAGAAGTTCGGTGAGGTGCTCGACAAGGCGAAGAAAAAGATAGACGAGGCGGGGCGCACGCTTGTCGCCGCGCAGGACAGAAACCGCATTATGACGGGCAAGCTCAAGGGAATAGAGAGCATGGACTCCGCCGAAGCGGACGCATATCTCGGCATAGCCGAAGATAATGACAGTCCGGAAAATTAAGAAGTTTCGTTTTTATTTTAAATAAAATCAGAAAAAGGAGGAAACGAAATGAAAAACAGAGGAAGACTGGCAAGCCGCATCATCGCGGTTATAGTCTGCATGACGCTCATACTTGCCGCCGTCCCTACCGGAGTTCTCGGTGCTTTTGCCCAGGAAAAGGGCACGCTCAGAGTCACCTCGATCTCCGACATTCACTATTTTGCTGATTCCGAAAAAGGAACAGGGGATACGGAAAACGGATTCAGCGAAGCCTACAACGCATGGAACGACAGGGGCTACCGCGAGCACAACGAAGTCAACGCCCTTATCGACGCGGCGCTCAAAAAGGCTGTTGCCGAGAAGAGCGACTATGTATTCATCCCCGGCGACCTGACCTTCAACGGTGAGCTGGCGGGTCACAAGGCTCTTGCCGCAAAGCTCGAAGCCTTTGAAAAGGAGAGCGGAATACAGGTCATCGTTGTAAACGGCAACCACGACATCAACAACTACAGCGGCGTTACATTCAAAAACGGCGTCAAGGAGTCCGCGG
>ENA-UEQL01000239-UEQL01000239.1-human-gut-metagenome-genome-assembly--contig:-NODE-239-length-36571-cov-16.777580_pt1 | contig 36571 bp, 23 predicted proteins | sample MGYA00242905_ERZ507926 | MGnify/ENA primary metagenome ERZ507926 (study PRJEB26167, sample SAMN06115531) | human gut metagenome | host: Homo sapiens | place: China:Henan | collected 2015-09-09...
ATACCTGACTCACTGACACACGAGTTCAAGACCGCCCACGGCAGGACGGTGCGTGACGGCGGCGGCATCACCCCGGATGTCACGCTCAAGGGGCATGAGTACAGCCGCCTGACCTACTCCCTTGTCTATTCCGGAATCATCGAGCAGTATGTACTTGAATATGTCCGCTCGCACGAAAGCGCGGACGAGGACTTCCACCTCAGCGACAAGGACTGGGCGGACTTCGTGGCATTCGCGAAGACCAAGGAGTTCGACTACCGCTCCGGCGCGAGAACCTACTTTGACCGGATGAAGAAGGAACTGGAGAGCGACGGGCTGTCAAAGAATATGTCAGCGGAGCTTGACGCCCTTCAGAAAGCTCTGGAGATGGACAAGGAAACGTTCCTCAGGCTCAAGAAGGACGAGATCGTTCCGTTCATCGAGGAGGAGATCACCGTCCGCTACCACTTCCAGGAGGCCGGCATCAAGATCCGCCTCCGCTACGACGACCAGCTCCGCGAGGCGCTCGCCAGCCCCATGATCGAGATCTGAGGCCGCCATCTTCTCCAGCCCACCTCTAAACCCGAATGACCGCCACCCAATCCCGACAATGTCTGCAAGGCTTGCCGGGCGGCAGAGCGACAGTATGGTAGGGCAGCAATATGGCAGATTGGCAGAGCGGTTAAGCTGGCAAGGCTGGCATAGCTGCAGGCCTGGCACCGCCGCTTAGAGGATCTTCAGCGCTATGGCAGCGCAGGCCTCAGCATCGGCCAGGGCATGGTGATGGTGCGTCAGATCGTAGCCGCAGGCGGCGGAGACGGTCTGGAGCTGGTGGTTGGGAAGGGTGTGACCGAAGTGCCTACGGGAGGCGGCAAGGGTATCAAAGAACTGATAGTCAGGGTAGTCCATCTGATAGACACGAAACACGCTCTTTAGGCAGCCCTCGTCGAAGCGGCTGTTGTGCGCCACAAGGGGCAGACCTTCGATCAAAGGCTCGATCTTTTCCCAGATGCGAGGGAAGACAGGCGCGTCATCCGTGTCCTCCGGGCCTAGACCGTGAACTTCCTGGCAAAACCATTTGTAGTACTCCGGCTCGGGATGGATCAGACTATAGAAACTGTCCGTCACCTCTCCGCCCCTCACAATCACGACCCCGACCGAGCAGACGCTGCTCGGGCACTCGTTGGCCGTCTCGAAATCAATCGCCGCAAAGTCTCTCACGGCTACCTCCGTTCATTGTCCGCTGTCCCTCCATTGTCCGTGCAGGGAACCTTATAAAGGGAAGCCATACGGGCGATGTCGCCCTTTATGCTTTCACGCAGATCAAGTGGCGACAGCACCTCCACATCCGGTCCGTGAGAGAGGATCTCCTGCACGAAATCGAAGGTCGGGGCGATGCGGTAGCGGAAGACCGAACTCCCGTCCTTCCGCGGTTCCTCCTTCTGGGACTTGTGAAGCGGCAGTGTCCGGAAGTACTTGACCTGGTCCGCGGCGACGCGGATCTCAACGTCTACAGGTTCCTCCCCGACGATGATACCGAAATAGTTACGGAAGTAGCCTTCCGCATCGAAGCCCTTCGGCAGTTCGTAGCGGATGTCCAGCTCCTCCATGTCCACAAAGCGGTCCAGCGAGTACACCCGCAGGCCCAAGTCACTGTCTCCCAGCATATACCATCTTTGCTTGAAAAACTTGACGCAGTAGGGACGCACGTTGAAGCCGTGCGGCTCGGGATGACGGAAGCTCTGGTAATAGAGCATGATGGTCTTGGAGTCCCTCATCGCGCTGATGACATTCGTGAGGAACTTCTCGCTGGAAGGCACCCTGTCCACGAGAATCCGATCCCTCATGTCCGAATTTTCCTGCAGCAAATTGTTCATACACAGCGTGTGGAGCATCCAGTCGGCGGTCTCGTCGTTACCCACGTCCGAGTGTCCGATGTAGAAACCGAGGCTTCTGTCATTGAGAATCTCTATCCCGAAAGTGTCGAAGATGGCGTCCTTGTGGTTGAAAAACGTTCTTTCCGACAGCGGGGCACCGGTCTCGTTAAGCGGGCTGCGACTCCATGCGTCACTGATCTCGCGGAAGGAGATGTACCCCTTGCGGTTGATCAGCTCAATCAGCCAGATGTACCTCCTGAAATAATTCTTAGCCATTGTCTATAAGTGTTTTATGAATATTCAAAAAATGAGCCTTCCTCGCTCCGGGAGACTTTCCCGCGGCAGCCTGCTTCGTGACACAAAGATAACGCTTTTTACTGAAAAAAAGTGGCAGTAAACAAGGCTTCGACATTCAGGAATATGAATATTCGGAACGATTGAGTATCTTTGCTTCCGAGAGGGTGCCGAAGGATTTGGCAGTGAAGCAGATCACCTCATCAACAAATCACACTTGTAACAGATTATGAATGTCGAAGAACTGAAAAAACAGCTGGAAAGCGGTGAACTCGTCGGGGAGGATCTCTCTGACACTGTGCTGGACGGGGTGGATTTCACTTCCTGCAAGCTAAGACGCGTGAGTTTCAAAGGCGCGAGCCTGTCCCGCTGCCGGTTCCGCAAGGCCGACATCGCCTGGTGTGATTTCCGCTACGCCCACATCGAGGCCGGCACATTCGAGGATGCCAAGGTGGACTTCTGCGATTTCTACAGGGCTTTGTTCGAAGGAATCGTAATCTTCAATCACAGCATCTTCTCCAATTGCAGCTTCACCAAATGCTATTTCGGTGACTCAGCGGTGATCCGTAAGGGCAACCTCAAGGACGGCCGTGTGCTCCAGCAGGACAAGGAGGCCTACCGGAAGTTCCTTTGCGACTGGCACGACTTCGGAACCGGTGAAAGGCAGAACGACCTGAACCGCAGGTCGGACTGGAGTCCGGAAGCGGCTCTGAAAGGGCGCTGGCTTGAGGCCGAGGAACTTTTCAAGAACTTCAACGCTCTGTGGACAGGCAAAGGATTCATCGCCGACGGCAACTGGGCCTATGTGCGCGGACGGCGCATGGAACGCCGCAGGATGCTGTCGGACTACGCCAATCCGAAAGTCAGCTTCACAGAGAAGGCCGTCAACACGTGGAAGATCATCACCAATTACTTCTCGGACATATTCTTCGGCTTCGGAGAGTCGATGTTCCGGATGGTGATGACCTACGTGGTCACTGTCTTCATTTTCGCCTGGGCCTTCACGTCAAACGTATCCATTCTGGAGTACGGCCAGGCCCTCGGAGTCAGCCTTAAGAACATGGCCGGCATGGATTCGGACATCCTGCGCGACGTGTCCCCGCTGGTGGACATGCTGAATGTCATCCAAACCACAATCGGCATCATCCTGACCGGTATCTTCGGCTTCATCCTCGGCAACAAGATACGCAACCAATAACAGCCGCAGGGCGCTTTGACAAGCCCCGCGGCCAGAAGAACCGGAACTCAGCCGGGTGGCAAGCCAGAAGATCTCAGCGGATGCCGAAGGTGATCAGGAGGCCGCGATGATCGCTGCACCAGATGTCATTCGCAGGAAGGATCAGCTCGTCCCGGACAACAGGGTCGTCAACGGGAGAGCCTTTCCCGATTGTCGCGGCAGGGCCGACCAGCTGCGCTTTCAGCACACTGATCCTGTCATCCTCCAGATAGTACACAAAGTCTATCCTGTCACGCTCATCAGCCTCCGGAGCCCATGCGGTACCCTTCTTCGCATCCTTGTTGTAGACCGGCCAGGTGAATCCAGGATTGACAACAGGGTCTGGATAAACAACCCTGTAGGCATCCCGGAAACCTCTCGGCAGCAAGTAAGACGAGACGCTCCACGGAACGACAGCGCCATTGTGTCCCCAAAGATTCCCGGTCTCCTCCGTCCAGTCCAGATGAGACGGCTGGTTCAGGTCGCCGGCATAGACGCAGAGCCGCCCTTTCGCGGCCTGCTCCCTCACGTCATTGTCAAGATCCATGGCCATCTGAACCCTGTCTCCGCGGACATCCCTCTCGACGATCCGGTCCACATCGGTGATCGGGCCGCCAGCCAGCTTGTTCCAGCCATAGGGATCGGAACCGTCACCATAGCCCCTTGGAAGATAGCAGGCATAGTAATAATGGACGGAATGGGATGAGTACACGGCAACTTCACGACCATGGAAATCAATCACAGTCCTATAGAACCATTGCTGCTGCCCCGGAGCGGAGGTGGAAGCGACAGCGGCGGCGCCCTCGACAACCGGATGCCTCGTCAACACTCCCCGCGTCCCTCTGCCGCTCATGCTGGTCTTGTAGTACCTGACACCGGTTTTTTTGAATATGTAGTCGATTGTCTGCCCAAGAATGTACTCGGCGGAAGCTTCCTCGACCTTTTCGTCCCCTTGGGAAGGGAACTCGCAGAACGAGGCCACATCCGGCATAAGAGCCAACAGCTGATCTTTGAAGACATCAAGGCCATTGTCAATGTTCCCGAGGCCTTCCCAGATGTTCAGCTGGAAGAAAGTCATCGGGCGCACAGTGTCAGGACTCTCTCCCACACCGGGGGAAACGTCCGTCCGGACGTCAGCGTGGGAGAGCGTCTGACAAAAAAACATCGAAGCCAAAGCGGCGGCAAAAAATCCGAACCTCATGAATTAATGAATATCTTATTTTGCCCTATACTTGAAACACAGCGAGGAGCCGGCATCCTTAAGCACCAGTTCAAAACCAGCGGCCAATTCCGCCCCGGTCTTCTCAACGCAATCCATAGTGTCCTGATCCTCAAGCTCGTAGACCGCAGACTGGTCTAGACCTCTGAGCTTCACTACAATCTTTTCCTGAGGGCATTGCGATCTTCTGAAAGCCACAATGCGACCGGAGCGGTCAGACTTTCTGTCAAGCTGATAGGCAAGCCAGATGGCATCGGATGTGGTGTCACCATAGCCGGAAAGCGGGTAGAAGTCCTCCAGGAAATAAGGCCGGATGTCGTGGAACTCCGCCAGACGCTTCTGCATCTCCAGGATGTTGAAGCCAGCCGAGGTGATCTTCCAGTTGAATGTGACGGCAGCCCCGTAGCTTGACCTCGTGGAGAAGACATCGGACTTGGCCAGACACGTGCCGCTTACCGGAAGCCACTGGCTAAGTCCGTAGGTGTGACACTGATAGCCGATAGGCTCGCCATAATTGTAGTCCGTTCTCCAAAGAGGGATGCTCCTTGAGGTCGCCTCCAGGTCAAGCCGTCTTCCACCACCGGCGCAGTTGTCGATGAACAGGTTCGGGAACTCCGAGCGCAGGTAATCCCAGAACTTATAGAGTCCGGAGATGTACCTGATCTCGCAGATACCATTACGGCCAGGCTCGTCATTGCTGTACCAGAACCACTCCGGATCAATGTTGTAGTCCTGACGATAGTGGTCTATCCTGTTGTCCCTTATCAGCTTGGCCACATTCTCCCTGAGCCATTTGTTGGCGTCCTCGTCGCCCAGATTGACCAGGAACGAGTCCTGGGTCTTCCTGTCGATCTCATGAGGAACAGCCTTGCCGCCACCGGCCAGCAACATGTACTCAGGATGCTCGTAAGCCCAGTAGGAATCCTTGATGGCCCTCTCCGGCTCAAACCAGACCATGAACTGGCATCCGACCTCATGGGCGACATCGGCGATGTCCCCCAAACCTCCGGGGAACCTCTTCCTGTCCACCTTCCAGTTGCCGACAGCGTTGGCCCAGTTGTAGCCGTTCCTCCAGTCGGAGGCCTTCTCGTACCAGCCAGCGTCAAGCCAGAAGATCTCCGGCAGGAGGCCGAACTCCTCATAGCGGTGAATAAGAGCCCTTGCATATTCAGAAGTCATGCAAGTATATTCATTGCAAGGAGAAGGATCGCCATAGTTGAAGCTGCTGCAGATCGGCGGCTCCACAGGATAGCCCCCGGCTCTCGGATAGTGATGCCTCATGATGAACTGCCTGAGGATATTCTGTCCGTCCATTCTGTCCTCGCCCTGCCAAGGGATCATCGCCGTCAGCGGAGTACGTATCTCCTCGCCCGGCAACAGATAGGTGTTCAGGTTCTTAAGTCCGGTCGAGACTCTGAAGCAATCCTGCTCGGGACGGATAATCTCCGCCTTCCAGGATCCCGTCCAACCGATGGCGAAGACCATGCCGCCTTCCGGAGTCTTGACGTTGAAATAAGGGAAGCTGACAGAGGACGAACGACCCAGGTTAGGAATCATGACCAAGGAGTCGCCGACTGAATATTCCTTCGTCTGTGCCATGAAATCATGCTTCCCGGCGTCGCTGCCTCTCGCATAGAAAAGAGACCAGTCCCCTTCCCGCCTCGACTTAAGGTCGATGTCGGCAGCCTTCACATCGGAGATCTGTCCGGAATTGCCGGAAGACAGGTTCTTGAAGTACAGGGTCCATTCCATCGCGTTGAAGTCATTGAAAGTCTTGACCCTGCACTCTACCCGAAGGCCGGTGCCCTTGTCCGTCCAGAAGAAAGACCTTTGAGTCTCGCCATTCTCCAGGGCGACCGGCGCCGACTTGGAGAAAGTCCATTTTTTCAGGAGAAGATCCGAAGACACTCCGTCATAGTTGAAGGAGAAAGGAGGCGTTGTTCCTTTAGAGAAATGCCTCTCGATCCATTTGTCGCAGGACTGATCCTTCGAGGTCATTACCATTGATGAACGGGCCGATGCCACACAGCAGCAAAATGCACCCAAAGCAAGTGCTATCAGTTTCGTTTTCATTGTTCTACGTATTTAATCAAAAGTGAGCTTTTGGGGTTGTCTAGTCTTAATGTCAATCCTTCGGAGAGTTCAAGTCCGGTCTTCTCCACAATCTCCCCGGTATCGCTGTCCGTCAATCTGTAACGCTTGTCAGGAGAGAGTCCTCCCAGGCGAACGACGCAATGATCGGCGCCGGAATCCTCCCTTCTGAAAGCGACCACGATTCCGGAGCCGTCCGAAGGCTTGTGCATCTGATAGGCCAGCCAGACATCGTGGCCCGTAAGATCACCGTCGCCGGTCAGAGGATAGTAGTCCTCGAAATAGTAGTCGCGGATGCCCCTGTACTCATTCAGCCGATCCTGCATTTCAATCACGGAGACACCCTTCTCCGTGATCTTCCAGTTGTAGATCAGCGTGGACGAGAGGCTTGACCTGAATGAATATTGGTCGGGCAGCAATATTCCCGTGCCATGAACCGGCAGGAAATAGTTGAGTCCGTAGGTGTGGCATTGGTAGCCATCGGGATCGTCGTAGTGGTAGTAGTCGCTCCTCCAGAGCGGAACGCTCCTGCTGACCGTCTCCCAATCAAGACGTTTCCCGCCGGAGGCGCAATTGTCGATGACCATCTCCGGGAACCGTTCAAGAAGGTAGTCCCAGAAGCGGTACAGGTTCTCGATGTGCCGGATCTCCTTCATGCCCTTCCTGCCAGGCTCGTCATTGTAGGCCCAGTACGGAGCCGGCTGGATGTTGCAGTCCTGTCTGTACCAATCGACTCCATTCTCCTCCATCAGATCGCCGTAGTACCTGCAGAGCCAGTCGCAGGCCTCGTCGTTGCCAAGATCGAAAAGCAGCCAGTCGGCCTGCTCGGATCCTTTGGGCTGAGGACAGTCTAGCATCCAGTCCTTGTGTTCCACCGACCATTGGGTTCCCTTGACAACCCTCTCAGGCTCAAACCACAGCATAAACTTCGCTCCGACAGCGTGAGCGGCGTCCGAAACCGGCTTCATCCCCTGAGGGAATCTCTTCGCGTCCACGGTCCAGTTCCCTGTCGTGGAAGCCCAGTTCTGTCCATGCTGATAGTCAGATGCTCCCGTGTGCCATCCTGCGTCAAGCCAGAATATGTCGGGAACCAAACCGAACATCCGGTAACGGTTGATCATCGCGACCGCCCACTCGGAGGTGATGCATGAATATTCCCCGAAAGGCTGAGGGTCACGGTAGTTGAAGCCACTGCTCAGGTAGTTCCGGACCTGCTCGCCGTGCACTTTCCGATAACGATGCTCCAGAAGGAAGCGGCGGAATCTGTTGTGGCCGTCCATCTGTTGCCCGCTCCAGAAAAGAAAGGCCACGGAAGGGACTCTGATCTCCTCCTCCGGCCTCAGGTACAAGTCAACGTCCGGCATGCCGGCGGACACATCCAGAGACTTTGAGTCGACAGACCTGAAGTCAGAGAACCAAGTGCCTGACCATCCGACCGACATCATGACTCCCTGGCCGGACGCCTTAGACTCAATGTTGTAGAAAGGGAAAGCCTCGCTCGACGACCTGCCGCCGGTAGGCTCGAAACGGACACTTCTGTCACCTTCAAGCAAGGCGGTTCTCGGAGCGTAGTCAGCCCTTGAGATCTTGTTGCCTTCCGCATAGTGCAGCGACACCGGACCCGCGGACGGGAACTTCATCCTCATGTCGGCCACCTTCACATCGGAGATCTGCCCGGAGTTATTTCCGGAAATATTCCTGAAACGCACCACCCATTCCACAAGGTTGCTTTCCGGGTAGCCCGTGACATCACAGATGACGGACAGCCCCTCCTTGGAACCGGTCCAGGTGTACCTGAAGGAAACAGCTGACGGATCGGCTGACGGCAGAACCTGACGACTTCTCTTCCAACGTCCCATGAACTCGGACGAAGGCACGCCGTCCAAAGCGAAGGAGAAAGGCAGGGCAGCGCCTTTTGAGAAACGGGAGTCTATCCACGATGAGATCCTCACCTTGTCTCCCGGCATGCTCACCACCGGCCGGGCGAAGGCCAGGCCGCCAGACAGCAAAGACATCAGGACAGCTGCCAGAAAAACGAATGAAAAAACAGAACGTCTCATACTACAATCCCATTCTCTTCTCCAGAGCCTCTATCATTATGTGTATCACCTTGATGTGGATCTCCTGAATCCTGTCGGAGTGCGGTGCGTCAGGAGCCAGGACGGCGACGTCGGCGGCTTCCGCCAACGGTCTGCCCTTCACGGAAGTCAAGGCGATCACCTTCATCCCGATCCTACGCGCGGCCTCGACCGCCTTGAGCACATTGCCGGATGTGCCGCTCGTGCTGATCGCCAGGAGCACATCCCCCGGCTTACCGAAAGCCTCGACCCATCTTTGGAATATCTCCCCGAAAGAGAAGTCATTGCCCACACACGTGAAATAGGCCGGATCATTGATAGACATCGCCGGCAATGGTCTCCGGCTTCCTCTGAAACGACCCGTCAGCTCCTCCGCGAAATGGGTGGCGTCACACAGGGAGCCGCCGTTGCCGCAGCTCATCACCTTGCCACCCGCCTCCAACGACTCGGCAAGGATGTCCACACACCTGCCGATCGCCGGAACCGTGGCCGGATCGGCAAGGAACCCTTTCAACTCGTTAAAAGCCTCCTCAAGGCTATGCTCTATTATGTTCTTTGTCATATTCATAAATCAATTATCCATGAATATTCGCAGCCACCGAGAGTGCCGCGTAATCTCCTATCGATTCTCCGAGCGCTGCCGGGACAACCTTGCAGACCTTGTTCGCCAGAGGAAGAGCCTCTCTCGCAAGCACCTCGTCCACAAAAGGTTTCATCATGTCCTCATTTCTTGAATAGATGCTTCCGATCACGATGAGTTCCGGATTAAGGATGTCCATCACTACAGAGAGTCCGACCCCCAGATGGCGGGACGAGATCTCATAGACCTCCTTGGCCAGCGGGTCACCTTCCCTCGCGGCCTGGGCCACAATCTTCGCCGTGATCCTGTCCACGTCCCCGTCCGGACACCAGCTCACCTTCTGACCCATCTGAAGGCGTTCCTTCACAAGCGACTGAGCCAATTGCCTGATACCGCCTCCGCTGCAGAAACCCTCGAAGGAACCGCTCTTGCCGTAGCCCACGGGGCCGTAGTTCTCCAGACGGATGTGTCCAAGCTCGCCGGCATTGTCGTTTGTCCCCGTGTAGAGCCTGCCGTCAAGAATCAGTCCGGCTCCCAGACCGGTGCCGAAAGTGAGGAACACCATGTTCCTCGAACCTTTGCCCGCACCGAATGTCCACTCGGCCAACGCGCAGGCATTGGCGTCGTTGTGCACGGCCACAGGAACGCCGAACTCCTCGGCAAGCAAACCAACAATCGGAATGTTGTCCCAACCGGGCAGGTTCGGCGGCGACATGATCACCCCCGCCTTGCTGTCCAACGGGCCGCCGCAGCTGACACCGATGGCATCTATTTCCTTATTGCTGACAGCATTACGCTTAAGAACCTCCCAGATTGCGGCCTTGATGCCGGCGATAGTCTCATTGACGCCGGTAGTTTCGAAATCCTCTTTGTCCCTTATCGTGATACCATCGTTTTCCGACTCCCCAAGAGTGACGGCGCACTTTGTCCCGCCGATGTCCACTCCAAGTAATAATCTTTTATCCATATTCTTAAACTCTTATCTCACTTCGAACATCTTGGTCTTCTTCAAAAGAGAGCGATACTCTTTCAGGTCGAACGGAGCGTTGCCGTAGAGATAGTGGTTCTCCAGCCGCTCTCCTGCCCTGCCCGTGTAGGAAATCTTGAATATTCCCTGACCCTGCCTCTGAGGAAGAGAGGCGATCTCCTTCCTGCCGTTGGCGGCGACCTCATAGCTTCCTTTGAAAACGACATTCCCCGTCTTCACATCCGTGACGGTGACCGTTCCCGAGACATCCGATCTGGTGTCGTTGGCCACGACCAGCGGGTAACCGCCATCGACCGCGTCATTGATCAGCACGCAAACGTCGGTCTGGGCGTTCCTGATGAACCAATAGGCCATCTTCGGGCTGTTGTACCAATCCACGATCGCATCCGAGATCAAAGGCCAGCCGTCCCTGATGTTCCACCAAAGCATGCCGGTGTTCGGCTCGAACTTATGCCCGCGGAACTTCTCGATGAAGTACTTCATGGCCTCGGCCTGGACACTCTGCGAGGCAAAGATGAACTCGTCCAGATCCGTCGGGACAGTGCCGAACAAAAGCTTGACCTGATTGATCATCAGGTTGTTCCTCTCCGGAGTGTACCCCCATTCCTTGAATATTCTCACGGCCTTCGTCAGCCAGTCCTCGTTCCACCTTCTCGTCTTCACGTCGCTCCACGGGTAGACCGACTCCTTCGGGAACATCTTCTCAAGACTCTCTCTGTTCGGCATGCCGTGATAGCCTATCTCGCTGACGAATATGCACTTGGCCTCCGTGTAGAACGGATCCTTGTAGTAGCCTCTCGGTCCCCAGAGATGATCCTCCGGGATGTTTTCCGTGCTATAGGAAGTCGCCACAAGCTCCTCGCTCCAGTACGGAGACGAAGGCAGGTAAGGTCTTGTCGGATCCACCTCGTAAAGCACCGACGGGATGGTCACCCTTGACACGACATCGTCATTCGGATCCATCCGGAAGTTCCTCAGGGTGCCAAGCGTCAGAGTCTGGTCGTTCTCGTTGTTGCCCGCCCACAGAGCCAGGGAAGGATGCGAGCGGAGCTTGAGCGCCACCGAGCGCACCTCCTGCGCTATGGCCTTCTGGAAATCAGGATCCTGCGGGTAAAGCGTGCAGCCCATCGCGAAGTCCTGCCAGACAAGGATGCCGTTCCTGTCGCACAGATCAAAGAACGCATGATCCTCGTAGACGTTGCCGCCCCAGCATCTCAGCATGTTGCAGTTCAAATCCTTGGCGATCGCGAAGGCACTCTCAAGATGCTTGGTGTCACGGCTATGGAAAGCGTCCATCGGAGTCCAGTTGCTGCCGTGAGCATAGATTTTCTCGCCGTTCACAATGAAGCAGAAACGACCCGGCGCGGACTCGGAGGTCGTGGGAGTCATGTCAAGTCTGACTGTTCTGACACCTATGCTTTTCCTGTCCGCGTCCACCTCCCTGCCATCCTGGTCAAGGATCCTGAATGTGGCGTCGTACAAGGCGGGATCCCCGTAGCCCCTCGGCCACCAGAAGTCCACATCGCTCAACCAGAACATCTCCCTCGCGGCGTGAGAGGTGATCTTCTTTGAACATCTTGCCTTCTCCACACCATCCTTGCTGATCGTGATCTCCGCCGTCATGGCGCCGTCCTGGTACTTCACCGGCAACGTGATGGTGTAGTCAAGGTAGACCGACGCGGTCCTCTCCTTCACGTTGGCGTCCACGGTGTACCAATGGGTGTCCACAATGTGGACCGGAGGCTTGACCTCCAGTGTGACATCCCGCCACAGACCCGCGCTGACAAGCCTCGGCATGATGTCCCAGCCATAGGTGTGCGGAGCCCTCCGGGAATAGACCGATTCCAGCTGGGCGAAATTGTAGCTGATGACAGGCGGAACGTTCCTGCGTCCTTCGATCACGGATGACCTGATGTAGACCTCAAGCAGGTTCTCCTCTCCGGGAGCGGCGACCGCGTCCGTGACATCATATTCATAATCAATCAGCATGTTTGACGCGCTGCCGATATGCCTGCCGTTCAGGTAGATTTCGGCATAGCAGTCAATGCCGCCGAAGTGGATCGCCACCTCGTCCTCGTCCGAGCGCTCCGGAGAGACGAATTTTCTGCTATAACGCCACTGGCAGCCCTCGTAAGGCCTGAGCAGGTACACATTGCTCCCTATCTCTGGATTCTCCACAAGGCCGGCGGCCAGCAGGTCAAGCTCCACATTTCCAGGCACTTCCGCCTTGATGGTCTCATACTCGACACCCTGCATGCCTTTCGGCGAGACAACCGGGATCCTTTTCTGCTCCCAATAGTCCAAAGTCCAAGTCCCGTTCAACGAGACACTTTCCGCCGACAGCGGCAAGGCCCATACAAGCGACACTATCGCTGTAAGGATCAATGTTGACAAGCGATGCTTCATTTCACACTGAATATATTAGTTTTCATTTCCTGACGGTCTGACATTCCTGACGAACGGAATGAGCGCCACCATGTAGACCCAGACAATGGCAAGGGTGATGAGCGCGGAACCCTGTGTGCCGAACGTGTCCGTGATGACACCCAGAAGAGGAGGCAGTACAGCTCCTCCGCTCACGCCCACAATCAACAAGGCTGACACCTCGTTCGTCTTCTGAGGCATCTTCTGCATGGAGAGCGAGAAGATGATCGAGAACAGGTTGGCATAGCCAAGTCCGAAAAGAGCCACGAAGAACAGGATCATTGTCAGATTCCTTGAGAAGATCAAGCCGACAAGGCTCACAAGAGCCAGACACGAGCTGGCCGTGAAGAACTTGCTCGCGGAGAACCTCATCAAGACAACGCCGCCGAGGAAAGCGCCGACCGTCCTGGCGAGGAAGTAGACACTGTTGCCCATCCCGGCTTTCTCCAAAGGCAGGGAGCATCTCTCCTGCAGCAGCTTAGGAAACGTGACACCCATCCCGACATCCACACCGACAAGAACAAGGATGCCGATGAAGAAGAGGACGATGTACTTGTCCCTCAGCAACGAGAACGTTCTCGCGAATGTTATCTCCGACTTCTCTATCAACTGCTCCTGAATAGGAGAAACCGCGAGCCATGCCATCGCAAGGACGGTCACGGCGGCATAGACAGGGAAGATCGCCTTCCAGCCCCAGACACTGCCCGCGAACATCGCGGCAAGGATAGGCCCGAGGAACGAACTCATGGCCTTGATGAACTGCCCCAAAGTGATCGTCCCGGTCAGCTTTTCCGCCGACACCACATTGGTCACCAGAGGATTGAGCGCCACCTGAAGCATCGTGTTGCCGATACCAAGCATGGCAAACGCGACAAGCACAAAGGCAAAGTCATATTTCAGGACAGGAATAAGCATGGCCAATGCGGTGATGGCGAAACTGACAACCACGGTCTTCTTACGTCCGATCCTGTTCATCAGCATTCCTGTCGGGATGGACAGAATGAGGAACCAAAGGAAGCAAGACAAGGAGATCAGCCCGGACACCTTGTCGTCCATGCCGGCGAAATCAGCCTTCACATAGCTGGTCGCCACGCCCACGATGTCCACGAATCCCATAATGAAAAAGCCGAACATTACGGGCAGGACTGCAAATTTGGAATTTGACTTCTGCATAATATAATATATAAGAATAATCTCGCTAACTCTTCAAGTTAATCGGTTAAATTTAGGCATTAATTTTCAATTTGCAAAAATATGCATAAAAATTAGGCAAATATCTTTTTTATGACTATGTTTGAACTGCCATCCGGCAGCGAACAGCGGCCACAAGCCCTGTTACTTGAACTTGCAGCCGAACAGGCTCATATAACAACTTAGTACACAGTTAATCGATTAGTTGATGAAAAAGGCTTCAATGCAGGATATTGCCGACAAGGTCGGAGTCTCAAGATGCGCCGTCTCCCTCGTTCTCAGCGGCAAGGCTAAGGACAAGCGCATAAGCGAATCTTTGACAAACAGGATCATACAGGCAGCCAAGGAGTTGAACTACACTCCGAACGAACTGGCCAGAGGACTCCGCACCGGTCTGACCAAAACCCTTGGGGTCATCGTTGCCGACATCTCCAACGAGTTCTTCGGAGAGTTGGTCTATCATGTTCAGCAGCAAGCAATTTCAATGGGCTATTCAACAATCGTGACCAACTCGAACGAGGATCCTGACCAGATGCTGAACGGCCTTCATCTTCTGGCCAACCGTCAGGTGGACGGCATCATCATGGTGCCGACCAACAACAGCCAGCACGTCGCGAAGCAGATCATGGCGATGAATATTCCTTTCGTTCAGGTGGACCGCTTCATTCCGGGCGTGGACGCAAGCTATGTCATTCTGGACAATTTCAAGGCGTCGTACGACCTTACGGTAAGACTCCTGTCTTCGGGACGGAAGAGAATCGCCATGCTCAAGCACAAGACCAGCGCGTTGAACGGCAGACTTGAAGGCTACATCAAGGCTCTTGAGGACAATGGGAAACTCCATCCGGAATTAGTCAAGAACATCAACTACTCATCTGAGTCAGAGGACATTGAGCAAGCGATTGAAGACTTGTTCATCGGCTCCTCAACCGCAGACGCGGTGATTTTCCAGTCACATGAGCTGTTCTTCACAGCCATGAAACACCTCCGGCACAAAGAAATCGACTTCAGAGGAAAGGTCAGGGTGGCATGCTTTGACAAGACCGACGCGCTCGCTTTGGTCGATTTCCCTATGCTCTACGTCGAGCAACCAATCCCGAGCATGGGAAAGGAAGTAGTCAACATCTTGATAAACAGGATCAACGGCACCCCTTATACCATCCAGAAAGTCTTCGAAGGCAAGATTGTCGAGATCTAAAGCCTGTTTTCGAAGGCTAAGTTTTATCAATTTTCAAAGCACTTTGTCAGAAATCAAAGTTAATCGGTTTATTATTATTAATACATTTGCAACGTTAATTTCCACGTAGATACTGTTGTTATTGTCGTGGATTTACATTTAACCACATGTTTAATCGATTAATCACAACATAACATCATTAACATAACAACAAAGGCGTATGGAAAAAATCCTCAAATCCTGTATTTGCTTTTTGCTATTGGCGGTCATACAACTGCCCACGGCATTGCAATCTGCCGCTGCGACCATCCCTCAACAAGACCTCGTTGTCAAAGGCGTGGTGGTCGATGCGGAGAACAATCCAGTAGTCGGAGCTTACATTGTTGAAAAAGGAACCAACAATGGAGCGATGGCAGACTCCAACGGACAATTCACAATCTCCGTCAAGGCGGGGGCAAGCCTTGAGATCACATGCATCGGCTACGCCACAAAGACTGTCGCGGCCTCAGGGCAGATGACGATCACTCTCTCGCAGGACAATCTGTTCCTTGACGAGACCGTTGTCGTGGGTTACGGTACCAAGCGCGTGGCCACGATCACGGGAAGCGTCTCGCAGATCAACACTGAAAAACTGACCACGGCTCCGGCCACCAACACCTCGCACACACTTGCCGGACAGCTTCCGGGACTTGTCTCCAAGCAGGTTTCCGGTCTTCCTGGACAGGACAACGCCTCACTGAACATCCGAGGCTTCGGCTCCCCTCTCGTGATCATCGACGGTGTCGAGGGCGACCTTACAAGGGTGGATCCGAACCAGATCGAGAGCGTGTCGATCCTAAAGGACGGAAGCGGCTCGATCTACGGTGCGAGAGCAGGTAACGGTGTGATCCTCGTGACCACGAAGACCGGCTCCAACCAGGCTCCTACAATCTCGGTGAACTCATCAGTCTCCCTTCAGGGCAACACCGTGACCACACGTCCGGCCAACTCGTTCCAGAGAGCCCTTTTCCAGAACGACATCTACATGAACGGTGGCGGAGTGGAAGAACGCAAGCCTTACCTTGAAGAGGAGTTGGAACTCTTCAAACTCGGAACAAATCCGGAGTATCTGAACACGGACTGGTACAGCGCCGTCATCCGCAAGTACGCTCCTCAGCAGAATCATAACATCTCTGTCTCAGGAGGTTCCGAAAAGACAAAGTACTACGGCTACTTCGGCTACAACCGGCAGGAACTTCAGTTCAAGCCGAACAGCGGACACTACGACAGGTACAACTTCCAGGTCAACTTCAGCACGAAGGTGAGCGACAGGATCAATGTCGGCATGAACATGCAATACATGAAGGACGACAAGGACTACCCGAGCGGCGGTGACCTCTACCAGGACGGAACGAACTTCTGGCAGGGCATAATCTACTCAGCGGACCCTCGCTACCCTCTGTCACTCCCTGACAAGAGCAAGCTGTCCTACGCCAACATGCAGAACGGTTCGCCGATCTGGGCCGTGAACATCGACAACTCAGGCTACTACGATCTTCAGAACAACAACATGAAGTTCACGGGCTTCGCCGAGTACAATTCGAAATACGTTGAAGGGCTCAAGGCCAAGGCGAACATCATGTACGTCTACAACAGCTCATTCCTTAAATGGATGCACAAGCGCGGTTCGTTCTACACCTACGAGGCCGGAGCCGACTTCTATGGCTTCGCCGGCCAGTCGGTCGAGCCAAGCTCACTGCGTGAGGATCACGGCCAAGGGACGAATCTCGTGCAGCAATATTCATTGAACTACAACCGTGACTTCAACGGACACCACGTCAGCGGACTCGCTATGTTCGAGACCACGATCAACCACAACAAGAACTTCTACACTAAGGTTCAGGACTTCAAGACCACGATCATCGAAGAGATGGTGGCGGGTGACGCTGAGACGGCGGTCAACGGATCCGGAAGCAGCAACTATGGCCGCGTGTCGGTCATCGGACGACTCGACTACAACTACCGCGACAAGTACATGGTGGAGGCAACCGTACGAGGTGACGCCTCATCACGGTTCGCCAAGAAGTACAGGTGGGGTTGGTTCCCTAGCATATCCGCTGGATGGAACATCGCCAGAGAGGATTTCCTCAGCTCGGTGAGCGCTGTGGACAATCTGAAAATCCGCGCCAGCTACGGTACCTCCGGCTACGATGCCGTCGCAGACTTCAACTACCTGACCGGCTACACCTACGACGCTCCGTACACATTCGGAGAGAGCACTTCCATGGGACTTGCAGCCACGGGTATGGCCAACGAGCTTCTCTCATGGGAGAAGATGGCCATCTACAACTTCGGTCTGGATTTCTCGTTCTTCGGACGTAAGCTCTACGGAGAGTTCGACATGTTCCAGAGAGACCGCACAGGAATCCCTGGCTACAGGTCATCATCTCTCCCGAACACCTTCGGGGCGAAACTTCCTCAGGAGAACCTGAACTCGATCAGAAGCCGTGGCTTCGAACTGAGACTTGGAACATCCGGATCGATCAGCGACTTCACCTACGATGTCAACGCGAACATCTCCTGGAACAGATCCAAGTGGAGCTACTACGACCAGGCAGAAGAGACCGACCCTGACCGCAAGAGGCTCTATTTCAGAGAGGGACAGTGGATCGACAGACAAATCGGCTACAAGACCGACGGTCTGTTCGAGAGCCAGGAAGCCGTCGACAACTGGGGTGTCACGATTGACGAGCTGAACAACGACAACTCCACCCTTGCGGCAGGTGACGTCAGACTGGTGGACGTGAACAATGACGGCGTGATCAACTGGAAAGACCAGGTTGAGATCGGCAAGGGCAGCACTCCTCACTGGATGACAGGATGGAACTTCAACCTTGGCTACAAGGGCTTCGACCTTTCACTCCTGTTCCAGGGCGCGTGGGGCTACACCCTTGCGGTCTACTACGACACAAACACGGCAAGCTACTGCGACCTTTACTATGATCCGGTCCACAACGCCGACCCGAACGCTCTCGTGGCCAGGCCAAACGGAGCGGCCATCAACGGATGGGCTTCCGACTTCATGTACCGCGATGTCGCCTACCTCAGGCTCAAGAACGCATCGTTCGGCTACAGCATCCCTTCAAAGATTGTCAAGAAAATCGGACTCCAGAAGTGCAGGATCTATGTGGCGGGAATGAACCTCTTCACACTCAGCACTGTGTCAAAGTACAAAGTGGATCCTGAGGCCGGCGCCACCGTCGGATACTCCTACCCTCAGCAATACACGATAAGCGCAGGTTTGAATATTGTCCTTTAAGTTTTACGAATATGAAAAAGATAACATACAGTCTGCTGTTGTCAGCAATGATTCTGGGCACAGCTTGTTCAGACTACCTCGAACAGACCCCGACCAACAGGTACACGGACGCACAGGTGTGGCAGGATGAATTCCTGATCGACAGCCACCTGGCCGATCTCTACGCGATGAGCGCGTTCATGATCAACGATGCCGTGGCCCTTTACGGCAACTCTCCAGTCAATGTCGAGTTCTCCTCTTCCTCCAACTGGGGTTACAATCTTGGTGTCTCGGCGGAAGGAGAAGGCCCGATACACGCGAACACGATCAGCGACGAGTGCAAGTACAGCGGCCGTGGTGCCCAGGCCAACTATCTCGGAGTCAAGAAGTACGGCTTCCAGTCCAACGGTACGACCATGCGCTGGTGGAACAACGGCTACTACCTCAACCGCCAGCTCAACCACTTCATCGACAACATCGAGGACTCCCCTGCCAGCAACGCGCCGGTGCGTAAGGCCGAGGCCAGATTCCTCAGGGCATTCAACTATTTCGCCATGGTGAAGCGTTACGGCGGAGTTCCGATCATCACCAAAGAGACCTCCATTGACGCTCCTGACGAGGAGATGTTCCCTAAACGCTCCACCGAGCAGGAAAGCTACGACTTCATCATCGATGAGCTGACGGACATCGCCGACAGACTGGAGGCGAAACCCGAGGCCGGTAGAGCGGGCAAGGGAGCGGCCTTGACATTGCTGAGCAGAGTCGCCCTCTACGCCGGAAGCATCCAGCAGTTCGGCAAGGTCGCCCTCGACGGACTGAACGGCATCCCTCAGGGAACAACGAAGAACTACTACCAGATCGCCGCCGACGCAGCCAAGAGAGTGATGACCGAGTGTGGCTATTCTCTTTACAAAGGAACGGCAGGGCAGTCCAAGGTCGAGGCGCTCAGAGACATATTCCTCGTGAAGGATAACTCCGAGGCCATCATGGTGAAGCGCCATCAAGGCAAGGGAGGCACACAGTACAGATGGTCATGGGACATCTGCAACTGCCCTAAACCAAACGCCTGGTCAGTAGGACAGTACTCGCTTCCATACTATGATTTCGTGGAGGATTTTGATTTCATCGACGGTACATCAGGAAAGATTGACAGAGCCGAATTGGAGTCCCACACCTGGAGCATGGAAGAGTTCATCGGCAAGAGAGACCCAAGGCTTGAGGCCTGGTTCTGGACGAACGGTTCGGAATGGCCTGGAGCGGTCGGAGGGGATGTGTTCGGGGAGAACACCATCAGCATGTACAACGGCATCCGCCTTGCTGACGGCAGCGTGTTCCACAACGTGACCACACCGGCCTACGAAGGAGTGATGTGCTACGGAGACCAGATGAACGAGTTCCGCGATCAGGGAAACCTCCACACCGGCTTCGGAATCCGCAAATACCTCGACCCAGGGGCAGACAACATGACGTGGTTCATCTATTCCACAACCGACTACGAGATCTTCCGGTACGCCGAGGTTCTGCTGAACTATGCCGAGGCACAGTTCGAGCTCGGAAACAAGGCCGAGGCGCTTGACGCGGTCAACCAGATCAGGAACCGCGCCGGAGCCGGCGAGCTCAAGAGCATCGACAGGGAGAGCCTTCACCGCGAGCGCAAGCTTGAGCTTTGCTTCGAGGATCACCGCTACTGGGATCTCCGCCGCTGGAGAGAGGCCGAGGCAGAGCTTAACGGCCCTCACACCGGACTGAACTACCTTCTTGACTGGGAATCCTACAAACAGGGAACACCAAGGTTCTGGCTTGAGCTTAAGGAAAGGATCGACGACAGGATCCAGGATCCTCAGTTCCCGGCAAACAACTACTACATGCCGATCGGTGACGGTACCGTGGCACTCAACCCGAACATCGTGGAGAACCCGGGATACTAGCATCTGAATAATCATAAAACATATTCAACATGAGAAAGTTACTATCTATACTCACTATAACAGCGGCTGTCTGTGCGACAATGTCCTGCACCAAGGACGGCGGACTCTTCGGGAAAGGCTCCGTCAAGGCTAAGATCGTCGAGGAATATATGGACGGATCAAACGCCCTGTACTGGGGCGAAGGCGCGACTTTCGGACTTTTCAACAGTTCGAAGGCAAACGAGAAATACAGATTGTCTTCTGGCGCCGATTCCAGAAACGGGAAATTCAAATCTGATGGCGGGAACGACGGCGCCACCATCAGTGGCACTGTGGCAGTGTCTCCTTATTATGAAGGATCCACTGTCACCATGACGGATGGAGTCGCCACCATCAGGACAGTAGTTCCTTCAACAATCCATTTCTCCAAAGCTGGAGTCTACGACGCAGGAGTCTGTCCGCTGGTGGCGGTTACCGACAAGAAAAAGAGCGACAATCTGTCATTCGTGGCTCCTCTCGGAGGTGTATCCGTGAAACTCACGGGGGAGGTGGTCATAAGCAAGGTCGAAATCACAGCCAAAGGCGGTGAGATCATCAACGGAGACATGATGGTCACTGCTGACAATGAAGGTGTGATCTCTGTACAGATGAGTGGTGGCTCCTCTACCACGGTCATCGATTGTGATGGCGGCATACAGCTGACGCAAGTGGCGAAGGATTTCGTGGTGTTCCTGCCTTACGGCAACTACGATGAGGGATTCAGCATCAAGGTACAGTCCGCCGACGGAGCACTCAACTTCATCGACGTGGCCGGGCCGAAAAAGATCACCAAAGCCAGAGTACTCAACATCTCACGTCAACAGTTCGTACTCTACTCCGACATCAATGAAGATGAGACAGAAAGGGCCAACTGCTACATGATCACATCCGGCGGAGGCTACTACTTTGACGCCACGGTCAAAGGCAACGGACAGGCCGGTATCCATCCTACATTCAAGGATCAGTCAGCGACACTCTCTCCTGCCGGAGCCAAACTCGTCTGGGAAGAAGTCAGCGGACTCATCACCGGTGTCTCCTACGAGAACGGCAAGATCTACTTCGCATGCTCCGGCAAGGACGGCAACGCCGTCATCGCCGCGACAGACGAGGCAGGAAACGTGATTTGGAGCTGGAACATCTGGAGTACAGGCAAGATAAAAGACCTGCATCTCGGAGAATGGGACTTCATGGACAGAAACCTCGGAGCGAAGTCAGTCGATGATCATGGACTCTACTTCCAGTGGGGCAGAAAGGATCCATTCTCATCAATCATCGAGTTCGACAGCGGAAAGGGAGAAGGCAAATTCCATCCTGTCGCCGGCGGGGCCAATGACGATGAAAACGTCAAGAACACAGTTGAATACTCAGTGGCACATCCGGACACTTACATCAGGGCATCCAGCCGCAACAATGACTGGCTGCTTGAGGCTCCGCAAAGATACCTTTGGGGTGTGAACTTCGAAGCTGACGGTCTTGCGGCCAAGTCTTCCATCAAGACCATCTACGACCCTTGCCCTGCGGGTTATTCAGTCTGCACGGCAAACGCACTTGCGGCAGGCCTCGGAGCCGGCGCATCCAACCAGGGTTCCTTCATCACGTTGTTCAACGGCCAGCTGAAGATTCCGGCCAGCGGATTCCTCTACTCCGGCGGTTACGGTTGGTTTAATCAGGAAGGCTTCTGCGGACTCTGGTCTTGCTCGACATCCTGGGGCAATCCTGAAAATGCGTTCAGACTGCGCGGAACAGACGATGCCTACGACAACTATGACCGCGCGACCGGACACCCTGTACGTTGCGTAAGATTCTCTAAATAATTTAATATTGGTTGTGTTGGAAGCCGGATCAGGGAAACCTGCCGGCTTCCTCTTATCTTCTTTATTATGAAAAAAGTAATCCTCACACTATCGGTCATCGCTCTCGCGTTCGCGGTGTCAGCCTGCCAGAAGGACAGCGATGAAAAGGAAATCGAAAAAACCGCCCCTTACGCCCCTGAGGTCTACTGGGAAGACAGCTATTCCGGCAAATTAGGACTACAGCTTGGTTCGACGAAGTTCGGCAAGCCAAGGATGACCCTTGGCGGAGAGCTTCTTTACGTCACGGGAGTCAACTGCTACAACCTCTTCGTCCAATGCCACGAAGCGGACAGGATGGGGACCGCCATGATGGAGAGAACCGTCAAAGTCCTTGAGGAAGAGCAGGTTCCGATTGTACGCTTCAGTTGCAGTCCTTTCTATGCGAGCCAGATGCATTACTACACAGAACAGAAGGAGCAGTTTCTGTCGAATCTCAAGAAACTGGCCGACCTGTGCGACCAGAGGCACATCCTTCTCATCCCGTCGGTCTTCTGGAACAAGGAATGCTTCCCTGAATACTGCGGAGAGGAGATCAAGGCTTGGGGCAACACATCCAGCAAGACCTACAAGCTGATGATCGACTACACAAAGGACATCGTCAACACGCTGAAGGATCACAAATGTCTCGCAGCCTGGGAGTTCGGCAATGAGTTCAACCTCGGGGCCGACATCGACATCGCAGGCTACGCGGAATTTCCGGCGGCAGCGGTAGAGACCGCATGCAAAGGATTCGCGGAGACCGTCGCCTCGCTCGACCCGCAGGACCGCCTGATACTCAGCGGACACAGCGTCATGCGCAACGCACAGTGGAACCTGGCGCACAACAAGTCCTGGGCAACCGACTCATTCAAGCAATATGTCGAGATCACAGGAGTGATGACGCCAAAGCCGATGAACGGAATGTCGGAACATGTCTACGATGAGCCACGGGTCTTCTCGGATCTTGGGGAACTGAACCTTTCCTATCAGGTGGCGAAGGCCAAGGAGGCGGCGGCCACATTGGGCAAGGCCTACTACATCGGCGAGTTCACCGGGCCGAAGACTGCCAACGGTGACTCGACGATCGTCAAAAGACACTACTCAATGCACCTTTCTCAGAAAGTCCAGCTGTCACTGATCTGGAACTACGCCCTGAAAGGAGACATCGAATGGAGCTTCAAGGCCGGCACTGAATATGGCAACATGGCCTTCGGCTTCATGAGAAGGTACAACAACAAGTTCAAGGAGATCAAGCCGGAGTAGAAGGACTCCGTCCTAAAACCTGCACGGCAACGTAAGCAACTGGTACATGAGCGTTCTTGCAAGGCGCTCATGTCCTTTTGCGTTAGGGTGGAGCCTGTCGGTCTCGCTGTTGCCGAAATAGAGCACCTGTTCCTCGATCATCGGATTGATGCCGCACAGGGAATTCAGATCCACGACAGGGATTCCCCACACATTTCCCGCCTCCTTGACCGCGTTGACATATTCAAGGAAATAGATCCCGATCTTGTTCGGGAAAGACTCGTCCGGCTGGACATTCTCCGCGCCGAAGGTGGCGAAGGCCCTGTGAATAGGGGTGAGGATGACGATCTGCTTCTGCGGGAACATACTCTTCAATGTGCTGACAGCTATGTTGATGCGTCCCCTCAATGTCGTATTGTCCATCACCGGGGTTCTGGCGAGCCATTCATATTCCCTCGCAGGGTACCCCATCGCCGCCTTCGTGGTCTTGAGCGTCCGCTCGTACCATTCCCCCAAAGGAACGTCGCCGATGAAGTCATTTGTGCCAAGAAATATCGTGATGGCGTCGAAATCGTCACCGTGTTCCTTCCTCAACTGTTCCGCCTGATTGACGACATCATTCCATTGCCGCCCGCTGACACCATACACGAAAGGTCTGATCCCCAGCCACTTCTGGAGATAGCCCCAATAATGGATGTCATCCCGTCCGGTCCAGTCATGATTGTCCGGCACCGCGCCGGGATCTGTTATCGAATCACCGATAAAAGCCACTCTCGCCCCCTTCCAAGGATGCTCGATGGTTGCGTTCTGCGACAGCATGGACAGCGGCGACAGCAACAATGCCGCCAGTAAGATCAACTTTTTCATTATTCTGAATATTTTTGTTCAAGGAGCAAGACACTCTGGGCAGGGACGGAGACCTTGTAGCTCTTCCCCGAAGACCTGAGGACACCGCAAGGCGAGATCATCGAATCATCATCCGGTAGACCGGCCTCTGTGTACCTGTAGACATCACAATCGCCGAGATTCACGTCATTGACGTTGAACAGATTGAACTCGGCATCGTCCTCCGAGCCGTTCGCGAAGACATAGGTCCATCTTCCGTCCTCAGACCTGAACGCGGTGCCGGCGGCATATTCATTCCGCAGGTCAAGCGGGAAGACCTCGTCGCCCCTCCTGACGAACCGGGTCAGAAGCGAGTAGGCGTAGTAGTTCGGCCTCGGCTGGTAGTCCTCCTCGAAGCCTTCCGCGTCCGCGCCCCGATAGGCACATTTCTTATAGCGCCAAAGGCCGAGCTGCTGCATCTCCCCGTAGGACGCGCCTCTGTTGTAGTACTGGTCGATCAGCGACCAATAGCTCGCGCCCACCGCACCGGCGTTCAGAAAATTCAGACAGTTGCGGGTGATCAGCACTCCCCTCTTGTACCAATTTATGTCCTTCTGCCTTGACGCTCCCTGGCAGAGGTTGGAGCCGAACTCGCCGACGAAATGATGCTTGCCTGTCTTCCTGACGACATCGATGTTGTCCTTCTCCCATCCGAGGGCATAACTGTTCGGCGACTCGTAGCCGCACATGTAGGTGTGGGAGTTGAACATGTCCGCATAGTCGGCAAGGTTGTCGGCGCACTCCTTCAGGAAGAACCGGCGGCAGTCCGTGTTGTCAGACAGATTGAAGCGCACCTTGTCACGGATACCGTCCAGGCGGAAGCGCCTGTCCAGAGCCTTTACGATCTGGATGTACTGATCCGGCTCGCAGACATTGCCGTCAGGCTCGTTGAAAGGAGTGACCTCCTTTATGCAGGTATAGCCCATGTCCTCAATAAGATGCTTGACAACCACGGAGAAGTTCTCGGCAAACTCCTCATTGTCTCCCGGAGCCGTCACCCAGTTCGTCCCGCTCCTGTCGCATAGGAAGTGCCTCTGCCCGTGAGAGGGAACGCTTTCGTCCACAAAGGAGCAGCACGCAGGGCAGCCCCACAGCACCAACGTCACACTCGCGCCCGTCTCCTGAGCCAGATCAAGCACCGCGCAGACAGACCTCATCTCGGCAGAATCAAAAGTAAACCTGTCCATGTCTGCCACTTGGGAATCCTGATTGTCATTGACCGGCTCCCACCAATGAGGCAGCAGCATGACGCGGAATCTCTGAACATCCATCATCTTCACCCTGCGCACAACAATGTCACGCCAGTCCTCCAGGGTGGCGCCGTCGTTTCTGGTGACATTCTGGGAGATGAAATGAGGGTCAAGCTCCACTCCGAGCCCCTCAAGCCTTATCCCGGTGGATGACAACGGAGTCCTCACCTCGTAGGACGAACCCGTAACCGCCCCTGAGCAAGACGAGAGGACGGACAAACATAAGGCAGCCCGCAAGGCTCCTCTGAAACAGGAAATAATGTTCATTGTAAAATACTATTTGTTAGCTGCAAATATATGAATATTTTACTATATTTGCGAAGAAAAATACCCAATTTATTCGATTAAGTTATGCGATTTTCATTCTCTCTCACCACATGCTTGTGCCTTGCCGCCACAATGCTTTCCTGCTCTGTGGGAAACGAGGCCGGCAACTCGATCACGGACTTAAGATGCGAGTACCAGCGGTCACCTTTGACGGTGGACGTACAGGCGCCTCGCTTCACCTGGATCTACGATGGGGTGGACGGCTTTGTCCAGCACTCCTATTCTTTGGCCGTAGCCAGTTCGGAAGAGAAGCTGTCATCCCCTGACATCTGGTGTTCCGGGACGGTCACCTCATCCGTTCCGTTCGCGAGGATGGAGGACACCGGTCTGATGGTAAGCGACCATGAATATTTCTGGCAGGTCACCGCCTGGAACGCGGACTCCACCAAGGTTCTTGTCTCGGAGCCGGCGAAGTTCCGGACCGCGTTGATGGGCAGGACTGACTGGAAAGCGGTCTGGGTCACAGACTCCCATGACAAGGATTTCGAGGCGGCCCCGATGTTCAGGAAAGAGTTCGACGCCGGGCAGGATGTAGTCTCGGCGAGAGTCTACATGAGCGCGTGCGCCTACGCGGAGGTAAGACTGAACGGCGAGCCGGTCTCCGACGCGTTTCTTGATCCCGGCTACACCCATTACGACAGAAGGAATCTCTACACCGTAACGGACGTGACCGGAAAGGTCAGATCCGGAGAGAACGTGATCACCGCCGTGCTAGGCAACGGGTTCTACAATGAGATAAAGCCTGTGGCCACCTGGAATTTCGAGAATGCCAGATGGCGCGGCAGGGCGAGATTCATCCTGGAGCTGCATGTCACACATGCGGACGGAACCACGAGCGTGATCGCTTCCGACAAGACCTGGAAGACAACCGCCGACGGGCCGTACATCAGCAACAACATCTACTCGGGCGACACCTACGACGCCAGGAAAGAGATCGCCGGATGGTACGAGACCGGATTCGACGACTCCTCGTGGAGCACAGCAAGAGAGGTTCCGGACCCGTCGCCTCTGCTCGTGGCCCAGAAGATGCCGCAGATCAGGCCTACGGAAGAGATCGAGCCGGTCGCCGTCAGATCATTCGGAGACACATCGTACATATTCGATTTCGGAAAGAACATCTCCGGTGTGTGCAGGCTCCGCGTCAGCGGTGAGGCCGGCACGGAAGTGTCGGTCATCCATGCCGAGCTTGTCAAGGAAGACGGCAGCCTTGAGCCGGGGAACATCAACATCTACTACAAGCCTCTTCCAGGCTACGAGTTCCAGACAGACAAGTACATCCTCAAGGGAAGCGGCACTGAGGAATGGACTCCGTCCTTCACCTACCACGGATTCCGCTACGCCGAGGTCAAGACCAGCGTCCCGATGAAGCTGGACAAGGAGTCGCTCCATGCGCTGTACTTCTACACGGATCAGGAATCCGCCGGCACATTCGAATGTTCCAACAAGCTGCTGGACACCCTCTGGAACATGACCAGAAGAACCTACTGCAACAACTTCATGTCCATCCCGACCGACTGCCCTCAAAGGGAGAAAAACGGTTGGACGGCGGACGCCTACCTCTCTCAGGAGATCGGTCTGCTGAACTACGACAGCATCCTCGCCTACGAGAAATGGCTGGACGATTTCATTGACAACCAGAAAGAGAGCGGGCAGATCTCCGGCATCATCCCGACAAGCGACTGGGGCTACGACGACTGGATCGGCCCGGTCTGGGACGCGGCCATGTTCATCATCCCGTACAACCTCTACCTTTACTACGGCGACAAGACCATCATCGAGAAGGTCTGGCCGATGTGCGAGAGGTACCTCGCCTACCTTAAGGCAAGGGAGGATCCGGACGGACTTGTGTCCTACGGAATCGGAGACTGGCTCCCATACGAGGCGAAGACCCCTACGGAGTTCACTTCCGCGCTGTTCTACTACTACGACTACAGGATAATGAAAGAGTTCTCTTTCATCCTCAGCAAAGAGTCCTCAACCCTGATGGCCAACGAGGATCGCCTGAGAAACGCCATCAACAAGAAGTTCTACAACCCGGAGACCGGAGTCTATGCTTCCGGCACGCAGACCGGCCAGGCAGCCGCCCTGTACGTCAAGGTCGTGCCGGGTCCGGAGATTCCAAAGGTTGTCGCGAAGCTGGAAGAGTTTGTCAAGGACAATGACGGCCACCTTAACTTCGGTTCGATGGGATCGAAGGTCGTCCTCAGGACATTGACTGAATATGGCCTTGCCGACCTGGCGTACGAAATGGCCTCGAAGGAGGATCATCCGTCCTGGCTCGCATGGATCCACGACGGCTACACCTCCCTTGCGGAGACCTGGACATTGTCACAAAGGTTCAACGACGCGTCGCTCGACCACATCTTCTTCGGAGACATCTCCGCATGGCTTGTGAACGACATCGTCGGCATCAGGAAAGACGATCTTGCCCCAGGTTTCGGCCACATCATCATCGCCCCTCATTTCGTCGAGGGTCTGGAGTGGGCCAATGCCTCCTACAACTCCGTCAGAGGCCTCATCAAGGCAGGCTGGAAAAAAGACGGACGCAAGATCCATCTTGATGTCACCATCCCGGAGAACACCACCGCGACCGTACGGATCGACGGCTGCTCCGACCGCCAGCTGAGGCCAGGCACCCACAGAATCACCATCGACCGATAGCGCCTCCAGAGGAAAACGACGAGGCTCGGCCTCCTTTCGCCAGCGCCGCAAGTCCTGCATATTCTTAAAGGAATATGTTGGATTTGCGGCGCGGATGACTTACCTTTGCGTTAAGCCTTTGCTCTCAGCGTATAGCGCCGGCAAAGGCCAAGGCTAATTTGTAAAAGGAACCTAGTATGAGGCAGAGATTACATATTCAAATTTGATTAACGCAGATCATCATTGACATGAACCTTTTGAAGAAATTGCTTTTAGCAGGTGCGGCCATTTGCGCGGCATCGACATTGATTCTGTCCTGCGGCGGCTCCGGCCAGAAAGAGCAGGCAGAGCCTTCCGACGTTTCCGTATTGAAATCTCCGGACGGGAAGCTTTCCATGACATTCACCATCGCACCGGACGGAAGTCCAACATATTCATTAAGTTACGGCGAGACCACCATTCTTCGTCCGAGCCATCTGGGGTATGAGATGCGCGGTGTGCTTAAGGCTGAGAAACTGGTTTTCGGGGACAAGGACATCCGGAAAGAGGACGGGAAACCGTGCTGGTCTTTCCACGACGGATTCAAGGTGGAGAGCGTGGACACCTGCTCTTTCGACGAGACCTGGAGCCCTGTCTGGGGTGAGGAATCCGAGATTCGCAATCATTATAATGAACTGGCTGTCAATCTCGTGCAAACGGCCACAGACAGAAGGATGACCATTCGCTTCCGCCTTTTCGACGACGGCCTCGGCTTCCGCTACGAGTTCCCGGAACAGAAGGAACTGACCTATTTCGTGATCAAGGATGAGTTGACGGAGTTCGCCATGGGCGGAGACTACACAGCGTACTGGATCCCAGGCGATTACGACACCCAGGAGTATGAATATACCGTCTCCCGCCTCAGCGGGATCAAGTCCAGGATGGAGAGCGCGTTCTGCGGGAACTCATCACAGACACCATTCTCGATGACAGGGGTGCAGACCTCCCTCCAGATGAAGACCGACGAAGGGTTGTACGTGAATATTCATGAGGCCGCATTGGTTGATTATTCATGCATGAGTCTGAATCTGGATCCTTCGACTCTGACCTTCAGAACCGAGCTTACACCTGACGCGCAGGGTTGGCGCGGGCGTCTTCAGACTCCTTGCAAGAGTCCTTGGAGAACTGTCCAGGTGGTGGATGACGCATGCAGGCAGCTGGAGTCAAGGCTGGTGCTGAATCTCAACGAGCCTTGTGCCTACGACGACGTCTCGTGGATTCATCCCGTGAAATATGTGGGTGTCTGGTGGGAGATGATCACCGGTAAAGGCTCCTGGGCCTACACGGACGACTTCTCCTCGGTTCATCTCGGTGTCACCGACTACGCCTCCGCCAAGCCGAACGGCAGGCACTCGGCCAATAACGAGAATGTCCGCAAGTACATTGACTTCGCGGCCAGGCACGGTTTCGACGAGGTGCTTGTGGAGGGCTGGAATGTCGGCTGGGAGGATTGGGCTAACTGTAACAAGGACTATGTGTTCGATTTCGTGACACCGTACCCTGATTTCGACATCAAGGCTCTGAATGACTATGCCCATTCGAAGGGTGTCAAGCTTCTCATGCATCACGAGACCTCTTCTTCCGTGCGTAATTATGAAAGACACATGGATGCCGCCTACAGTCTTATGGAAAAGTATGGCTACGATGCCGTGAAGAGTGGCTATGTCGGTGACATTCTGCCTCTTGGAGAGCATCACTACGGTCAGTGGCTGGTCAATCACTATCTTTATGCCGTCAAGGAGGCCGCGAAGCACCACATCATGGTCAATGCCCATGAGGCTGTCCGTCCGACCGGCCTTTGCCGCACCTATCCTAACCTCGTCGGCAACGAGAGCGCCAGAGGTACTGAGTATCAGGCATTCGGCGGAACCCAGCCAATGCACGTGACCGTCCTTCCGTTCACAAGACTCAATGGCGGCCCGATGGATTTCACCCCGGGAATATTCGAGATGGATCTTTCCAGATTCTGCTCGAACACATCCAAGGTCAACGCCACCATCGCGAACCAGCTTGCACTTTATCTGACGATGTACTCCCCTCTCCAGATGGCCGCCGACTTTCCTGAGCATTATGACCGGTTTGCCGACGCGTTCCAGTTCATCAAGAATGTCGCCGTGGACTGGCAGAAGAGCAAATATCTCCTCGCCGAGCCTGGTGACTACATTGTTGTCGCCCGCAAGGCCAAGAAATCAGGCCAATGGTTTGTCGGTGGTGTCACTGACGAGAACAGCAGGACTTTGGATGTCCCGATGAACTTCCTGGATCCGGGAAAGACCTATGTGGCCAAGATCTATGCCGACGCTCCCGATGCCGACTACCAGAAGAATCCGCAGGCCTACACGATTACCGAACAGGAAGTGACTTCCGAAAGCGTGATCCCTGTCTTCATGGCCAGAGGCGGCGGTGTCGCCATCGAACTCACTGAGAAATAAGCGGTTCTTAAAACCTCGCCAGGACAACGAAAATCCGGATTTTCCGGACAAAGCCCGCTCTTTTTTTAGAATTATTACTATATTTGGCAGTGTATGAAATGGACTTTGCAAGTATTATACAGTCAGATACTTCTGATTGTCTTATGTTTATCGTTTCCCTCCCCGGACATCCAGGCGGCGGGAACCGACAGGAGGAGCCGTGACACCTATCAGACCAAGACATCCTCTGACAAAATCACCGATAAAGTCACGGGAAAAATCACCACTGCCGACGGAGAGCCGTTGGCTGGGGCCAGCGTGATCATTAAAGGCACAAGAATCGGGACATCCGCTGACATTGGCTCATGTGCAAAACCCTGTGTTTGAGAAGTTGAAAAAACTATCGTACCTTAGCTGACAGATTTAAAGGTATATATATGTCAGATCCATTGTCCATATATCAGTCAATAGCGAGATTGATGTTCCCGAAAGGTCTGTTGGATTATTTCACAGTAGTCAACGTAGTTGAAAAGGATATCCCAATCAGTGAACAGCAAGGCGTGGAGACCGGAGAGATAACATTCCATCTTGACGAGATGGAGCAGTTGCGGCACCCGGAAGAAGGTCATGCATATCGTCCCAACGGCTTTTATGAGCCATCAAAGGTGAGGGACTTTCCACTGCGAGACAAGAAAGTGACGCTGGTGGTGAGACGTCGCAGATGGATAGACGAAACGACAGGGAAAAGCGTCGGGAACACCTACGACCTGGTTGCGAATGGGACACGGCACTCGGTTGAGTTCGCCGCTTTTTTAAAAGAATGTTTTGGACAAATACCCGATATCAGCCTCTTCGCTTGAAAAATTCTATCATGTTGACGGCCATCAGTTGGAACGCCAATACAAAGATCACTTGAGCGGTTACCTTGACTGGGCGGTGTCTGAGATGGGATTGCATGCCGAGAAATGGCTGGTATTCCCGGAAAATATCGGCCCCCGGCAGAGCATAGACGAGACTTCACTGAGCGACGGCGAACTGTACACGATTGTCACCAACAAGGACGCCCATGGTCGAAAAGGCGCATTGGTCGCAATAATCTTCGGTACCAAGTCGGAGCATGTCGTCGCGGCGCTCAACACAATGCCGGAGGAGGCCAGGAACACCGTGTCGGAAATCACGCTCGACCTGTCATCCTCAATGAGAAAGATAGCGCGGCTGTCATTTCCGAAAGCCACCCAGGTCATTGACCGTTTCCATGTCCAGAAGCTTGCCCTGGAGGCTCTACAGGAGATGCGCATAGACTTTCGATGGGATGCCATACACGAGGAAAACAAGCTGATGGCTGAATACAGGGCGGCACTCAGACGGGGTGAAGACGTGGAGCCATATGAACCCCAAGTATATGCCAATGGTGACACGCGCAAACAACTCCTTGCCAGAAGCAGGTATCTGCTGTTCAAGTCACGGGAGAAATGGACAGAATCCCAAAAAGGCAGAGCCAAGATACTCTTCGGCATGTATCCGGATCTGGAAGCCGCCTATGAGTTGACTGATGAACTCAGACGCATATACTCTTCAACCACGAAGAAATCCATTGCATACACGAAACTTGCTCAATGGTACCGTCATGTCGAAGAGGCGGGGTACGACTCTTTCCAGGTCGTGAAAGAGACGGTCTACGAGAACTATCCGGATATACTCAACTTCTTCGAGAACCGTTCAACAAACGCTTCGGCTGAATCCTTCAACTCCAAAATCAAGAACTTCAGGGCTCAACTCAGAGGTGTGTCTGATGTGAAATACTTTCTCTTCAGACTACAGAAAATATATGCCTAAACACATACTTTTACCCATGAACCGTTATTGGCGGGCTCAGTAGCTGACTGGATCTTTGAAGGAGCAGGCTCAGCGGCTGGCAGGGTCAGTGTGTCTGTTGTCGAAGTACCGAACCGCAGAAGGTTTAGATCACGCGCATCTTGGCGTATTTCAGGAGCAGGAGTTTCTCGCCGTAGGAGTCGAAGGCGATTTTGGCCTTGAGGTCGGGGGCGGTGCCGGTGATCTCAAGGATCTTGCCTGGGCCGAAGCGGTTGTGCTCGATCCGCTGGCCGGTCTTGAAGTCGGTCATCGGAGCCGGGACAAAGTCGGCGTCGTAGATCTTCGGAGGGAGAGGACGGTTGCGCAGGGCCTCGATCCTGGAGGCTGTCGGGTTGGCCGCAGAGGTCTGCCTGCTCTCGTACCTGACACTGCCGGAAGAACCGTAGGGATTGCCTCCGCCCATTCCGAATCTGTTGGCAGGGCGGCCATTGCCTCCGGAGTACCTGCCTGAGCCTGTGCCATGGCTGCCGCCGAACCTGCCTGAGCCTCCGCCGTAATTGCCGCCGGAGTACCTGCCTGAACCACCGCCTGAGAAGCGGTCGGAGCCATGACCGGAACCGAATCCGCGCGAGCCGAAGCCACCGAAGCCAGGGAAGTCGTCATCGGTGGTGGAATCCGCGAAGTCGTCGTTCCTCAGAGGATTGGCGACATATTCAGAATCAATCTCCTTGATGAAGCGGCTCGGGGAGTTTGACTCGTGCTTGCCGTTGCGCATCCTGGTGTTGGCGAACGAGAGGCAGACGGCCTTCTTGGCGCGCGTCATCGCAACGTAGAAAAGGCGGCGCTCCTCCTCGATGTCGGCAGGGGAGGCCAGCATGCCTCCGGTCGGGAACAGATTCTCCTCCAGACCGGCCACATAGACATAGGGGAACTCAAGACCTTTGGCCGAGTGCACCGTCATAAGGGCGATCTTGTTGTTGGTGTCCTCTTCGTCCTCCACGTCCACATTGGAAAGCAGGGAGATGTTCTCCAGGAAATCTCCCAACGTGAACACAGGGTAACTGACCTCCGTGTCCTCCTCGGCCTCTCCCTCGACGATGAGGTCGCGGAGATATTCATCCCTCCTTTCCTCGATGAAATGGGTGACACTGTTGATGAGTTCCTCGATGTTGGAGGCCCTGGACTGAGCCTCGATGGACGGGTCGTTCTTGTGGAAGGCGTACAGGCCGCAGGCGTTGGAGATGCCCGTGGCAAGCTCGTCGGCGTTGGTCGAGGCCACCTTCGACGCGAATCCGTCGATCATCTCACAGAATGAGCGGATCTTCGCGACGGCGGCCTGCTTTAGGCCGAACTCGGCGAACCTTTCTGAATATGCCGCCTTGAACAGCGAGCATTTCAGGTCGTAAGCCAAGGCTCCCAGGGCGTTGAGCGATGTCTCGCCGATGCCTCTGGACGGGGTGTTCACTATCCTCTTGAAGGACTCGTCGTCGTTGACGTTCACGACCAGTTTCAGGTAGGCCATCATGTCCTTGACCTCGGCTCTGTCGAAGAAGGAGTTGCCGGAGTAGATCATGTATGGAAGGTTTCTCTTCCTCAAAGCCTCCTCCAAGGCCCTTGACTGGGAGTTCGTCCTATAGAGAATGGCGAAATCCTGGTACCGGGCATGGTCGGACTGCATCCTCTCCACAATCCCGGAGGCGATGGCGACGGCCTCGTCCTGCTCCGACCAGCTTTTCAGCAGTCGGATCTTCTCACCTTCCTCGCCGACGGCCACACATGTTTTCGGGATTCTGTTCTCATTCTTGGCTATCAATGAGTTGGCGGCGTTCACGATATTGGCCGTCGAGCGATAGTTCCTCTCAAGACGGAAGATCTGACTCTCGGGGAAGTCCTTTTTGAAATTAAGAATATTCTCGATCTTGGCCCCGCGGAAGGCGTAGATGGACTGCGAGTCGTCACCCACCACACAGAGGTTCCGGTGCCTCTCGGTCAACTTCTTCAGGATCAGGTACTGGGCGAAGTTCGTGTCCTGATACTCGTCCACGAGAATGTAGTCAAAGCGGGCGGCGATGGCCTCCTTCGCCTCGGGAAAGTCCCGAAGCAGGATGTTCATGTTCAGTAATATGTCGTCGAAGTCCATCACGCCGGAGTTCTTGCACTTCTCGGCGTAGCGGGAGTAGATGTCGCATATTCTTGGCTTGCGTGCGTGGGTGTCGTTGATGATCGCCTGCTGGTTGTTCCGGTAGGCGGTGGCTGTGATGAGGTTGTTCTTGGCCATTGATATTCTTGACAGCACATCCTTCGGCTTGTAAACCTTTTCGTCCAGCCCAAGCTCCTTTATGCAGGCCTTTATGCCGCTCACCGAATCGCTGGTGTCGTAGATGGTGAAAGTGGAAGGGTAGCCGAGCAAGGCGGCATATTCCCTTAGAAATCTTATGAATATGGAGTGGAAGGTTCCCATAAAGAGCCTTCTGGCCTTCCGATCTCCGACCATCACGGCGATCCTTTCCTTCATCTCCGTGGCGGCCTTCTTCGTGAAGGTCAGGGCCATAATCCGTGCCGGATCGCACCCCCTCTCCAGAATGTAGGCGATCCTGCTCGTCAACACCCTTGTCTTACCAGATCCCGCACCAGCCACAATCAGCACCGGTCCGTCCACACTGCCGACCGCCTTCTTCTGCTCAGCGTTCAGCCCTTCAAAAATAGCGCTTTCGTACTTTTCCATATCAGGCACGAAATTACGGAAATTTTCCCAATACTGAGTAAAGAATATATTGGTGGCTATATTCCATTTTTTCTACCCGTTAAGCAGCTCGCTTACCTCAGCCGGATTCAATGCCCATTCATAAGTGTAGATTTCATCAGCCTCATCGGCGGACTCAACCCGTCTCAGGTTCTGTCCTTTGGCTTTCAGATCAAGAAGCTCACCGATCGAGATCTTCTCTTCCAGTCGATGCAGGATCGCTTCAATCGATTCGCTGTCAGCGTTGTGGATAATCTGGGATGTGAACGCCATCTCAAGCCAGACGATTTCACGCTTCGCGACATCAAGAACGCCGAACACCAGTCCCTTGGACAAATTTCCTTCGCTGATGCGGACCAAGTGCTGGACACACGAAGGATCATACGCCACACCTTTTCTCTTAGAGATTTTCATTGGATACGCAGAATCCATCCAGCCAACGACGAGGTTGGGTGTTAGTGAACCGCAAGAGTAGGCATTGCAAGTGAAAGTCACATACTTAGCGCCTTCCGCCTCTAATTCCGGGAGAGAAAGTTCTATATATTCAGCGGTGCCGACCATTTCCGGAATCTCACGAATATCACCGGAGTGCTTTGCTCCAGGGCAAGTCAGGTTTCCGAAGTAGCAGTAGTCGGTCTTCCCATCCGGCAAAGCTATCCGGCAGCTCAAATCCATATCGAGGGGCTGGGAATGCAAACCTTTCCCCCACTGAAGGAACAAGCGTACGGTTTCTCCCTCTACAGGAAAGCGAGTGCCCATCAAGGCGCAGGAGGTGTCCTGAACGGTTGACGTACGGTCGCCGACGCTTACTGGTATTCTGTAAAGGGCCGGATCAATGAATATGGACTTCGCCTCGGTTTTCTTTGAGGCGAAACGACGTTCCATAGAGGACTTGTAGATTTCATTGACACCCTTGATCATCTCTTTTCTGGCCTCTTCATCGTATAGGGTAAGCAGCTTGTTGGCCTCGATACGGTGGGTAACACCAGTGATCGGGTGTGCGACACGCGCTCCCTTAACATCAAAATATGTCTCGGCGGCATTGCCTAA
>ENA-UEQL01000242-UEQL01000242.1-human-gut-metagenome-genome-assembly--contig:-NODE-242-length-36400-cov-6.426589_pt1 | contig 36400 bp, 37 predicted proteins | sample MGYA00242905_ERZ507926 | MGnify/ENA primary metagenome ERZ507926 (study PRJEB26167, sample SAMN06115531) | human gut metagenome | host: Homo sapiens | place: China:Henan | collected 2015-09-09 | study...
TGGTCATCGCCATTCTCGGCGGCGCGTGCTACCAGCGGTCGGGCCCGCCGCTCACCTTGAGCGCGGTGCTCGTCGGCATCGTCGCGGAATACGGCCTGCAGGGCGTGTTTTTTGCCTGCTTTGCCGCGGGCGTTCTGCTGCTGCTTGCGGGCGTCTTCAAGCTGGGTCGCTTAATTAGCTTCATCCCGATGCCCGTCATCATGGGCTTCACCTCGGGCATTGCCATCATCATTGCGATGGGGCAGATCGACAACTTCTTCGGCACGGTGTCGGAGGGCGGCTCGAATTTGGAAAAGATCGCGTCCTATGGCCGTCTTGGCTTCCATCCGAACATGCAGGCGGTGCTCATCGGCCTTCTCGTCGTGCTGGTGATGGTCTTCTGGCCGAAAAAATGGGGCGCGCGCGTGCCGGGCTCGCTCGTCGGCATCATCCTTGCGACGATCGTCGCGACAGTCGCGGGCATGGATCAGCTCGCTGTCGTCGGCGACATTCCCAAGACGCTCCTGCTCGCCGACCGCCTGTCGCTCGGCGGCCTGAGCTTCACGATGCTCGAAAACCTGCTCTCTCCCATCGTGACCATTGCGGCGCTCGGCATGATCGAGAGCCTGCTTTGCGGCGCGTCGGCCTCGCGCATGAAGGGCGAAGCGTTCAACGCCGATCAGGAGCTGATCGCACAGGGCGTGGGTAATATTCTGCTGCCGCTTTTTGGCGGTGTTCCCGCGACCGCAGCCATCGCACGCACGAGCGTGGCGGTCAAGTCCGGCCAGCAGACGCGCCTTACGAGCGTGTTCCATTCGCTGTTCCTGCTTGCCTCGATGTTCCTGCTCGGCGGCGTGATGGCGCGCCTGCCGCTCTCCGCGCTCGCGGGTGTGCTGATGGTCACGGCGTGGCGCATGAACGACTGGGAGGGCATCCGCTACATCTTCCGCCACAAGTTCAAGTCCGGTATCAGCCAGTTTTTGATCACGATGCTCGCAACGGTCGTCTTTGACCTGACGGTCGCGATCCTGCTCGGCGTGGTATACTCCGCCATTTTGTACATGGCGAAGTCGAGTCATATCCATGTGAATTTCTCCGATATCGACGCGAACAAGCTGCGCTCGGTGGAGGGTAAGCCCCCCATTCTTGAGACCTCCGGCGTGGCGTACATCACGGGCGCGCTCTTCTTCGGCGCGGTGGATGAGTTCAACCACCGCATGGCGGAGATGCCGCAGTACGACCACATCATCTTGTCGATGCGCGGTATGCCGAGCGTGGACGTTTCGGGCGCGCAGGCGATGCTCGAACTGTGTGAGGCGCTCAAGAGTCAGGGCAAGACGGTCGCCTGCTGCGGCATGACCGAGGCGGTACGCACCTACTTTGACCGTGCCGGCATCACCGAGCTTCTCGGCGAGGAGTCCTACTTCTGGAGCGCCGACCAGGCGATCCTTGACCTGCTGGACGCGGAGATCGTGGAATAAAAGACATAGAAAAGCACTTCCCGCCAGCGGCGGGAAGTGCTTTTTGCTGTACATGGGCTGCGAAAGATTTTATTTGCGCCGGTCACCCTCGCGTGCGATCTTGTCGAGCGATTCCTGCTGGACAGCCTGACGAAGCGCCGTCAGGTAGGGCGAAAAGGCGACGTTCTGCTCGCCGTAGGTGAGCTGGAGGTCGTATTCGTGGTCCTCCCAGGTCGAAATGTCGGACTCGTTGTGGGAGATCACGGCCTCGAGCTTGTCGAGCGCCTTGTAGATTTGAGCCTCCTGCGTTTCGAGCGCGGCCATCTCGTCGTAGAGTGCGCGCATCTCCTCGCGGCAGGGGGAGGGAAGCGATGCGACCCACTGGTAGAGCAGCGCTTCCTCCGTCGATTCGTCCTGTGCGGTCTTGTCAAAGGCGGGGATATCGCCCGTGAAGCACTCGCCGAGGTCGTGGATGAGGCACATGCGCGTCACCTTGTCCATGTCGGCCTCGGGAAATTCATCGCGCAGGAAAAACGCCATCAGTGCGATGCGCCAGCTGTGCTCGGCAACGCTCTCGTGCCGCCCGCCGGAGGTGTAGCAGTGGCGGGTGGTGTCCTTCAATTTTTCCGCCGTGTGCAGCGCGGCGAGCAGTTCGCTTGGTCTCATGCGTCTCCTCCATTGTCGTTTTCTGGTATTTTACCAGAGGCGGAAACGACTTGCAAGGAAAAGAAAGAAGAGAGATTCCCATTCCCAGCGGCATATGATATCATGAATGCGAGAAAATTTTGCGCCCGGTGAAACAAAACGGACGCGGAATGCGTCTAAATAAGCAGAAGCAAGAAGATTTGAGAGAGACCCTCCCATGCGGAGGGCGGAGAGGAGAATTTATGAAGCTTGCGGCGGATTTTCGGCAGGCGGCGCGCGAGGCGCTGCGCGGCAAGTGGCCCATCGCCATTCTGATCGGCCTTGTGGCGGTGCTGCTCGGCGGCGCAGGGAGCGGCGGTCCGGAGGTCAAATTCAATTACGATGTGTCCTCGGGCGTGTCGACGACGTTTGGCTACGGCGGACAGACGATTTACTCCACAGGCTACGGTTTGGACCCGAAGTGGAGCGGACTGCTCATCGGCGGTGCGGTCTATCTCATCGTGATCGCGCTCGTGTTGGCGGCGGCGTACTTCATCCTCGGCAGCATCGTGGGCGTGGGGTATGCCAAATATAACCTCGGCCTTGTCGACCGCACGGAGCTGGGCTTTGAGGCGCTGTTCGCCTATCTTCCGAACTGGAAGACGACGACGCTGACGCGGCTTTGGAAGGGCCTCTATATTCTGCTGGGGACGATCCTGCTTGTCATTCCGGGACTGATTATGGGCTACACCTACGCGATGACGGACTACATTTTGGCCGAGCACCCGGACATGGCGCCGGGCGAGGTGATGAAGGGCTCGAAGGCGATGATGGAGGGCAACCGCTGGCGGCTGTTCTGCCTGCAATTCAGTTTCATCGGCTGGATGCTCCTCAGCTCGCTGACGTTCGGCCTTGGCAACCTTGCGCTGCGCCCCTATCAGGAGGCGGCATACGCCGCGTTCTACCGCGAGGTATCGCTCGGGTAAAAAGATAGAGAGAAACAAAACGCGCCCCGCGGATGATCCGCGGGGCGTATTTTTGCTGTGATGGAAAGCTTACTTTGCGCTGTCGTTTGCGAGGGCCTGGTCGATCAGCTTCTGGAGCGCTGCCATGTTGTCCTCATTGTCGATGCCGCCGAGCATCGCCTCACCGACGATAGCACCGCTGCGGTCGATGACATAGGTGGTCGGGAAGGCCATGATGTCGCCCGCAAAGTCGCCGGCTGCGCTGTCGGAGGGGAAGTAGATGTTCTGGTAGCTTGCACCCTTGGACTCAAGCAGGTTCTTGGCCGTGCTGATCGCATCGGCATTGCCGTCGAGCGTATCGACGTTGATGCCGACGACCGCGCCGCCCTGCTTCTTGAGCGTTTCATTGAGGGCGTTCAGCTCACCAAGCTCCGCCACGCAGGGCTTGCAGCCGCTGAACCAGAAGTTCACGACCGTCACGGCGTTCTGGGAGAAAATGCTGTTGTCCACATCGTTGCCGTCAAGGTCCTTGCCGGTGAAGGCGGGGAAGGCCGGGACGGAATCGTTCATGCCGCCGTTTTCACCGTCGCCCGCGGGCTGGAGGGCGGCATACTGCTCCTGCAGGGGCTGGATCTGGTCTTCAAGGTCACGGATCTTCTCGGAACCTTCGGTCAGCGTCTTGAGCTCGTCCTCGGTGAACTTGTCCTTCACGAGGTCGAGGGCGGCAAGCAGGTAAGAACCGTAGTTCGATTCATCGGGGATCTCGTCGCGCTTTTCGTTCATGGCGGCGAAGAGCTTCTGCCACAGCTCGAGGTTTTCTTCCATGATGGCGTTTTCCTTGTCGGCGAGCTCCTGGATCTGAGCGTAGATCTCCTCGGCGGTCGCGCCCTGCGCATCGCCATCGTCCTTGCCATCGCCCTTGCTGCCGCAGGCGGCGAGGGAAAGCGTCAGCGCAAAGGCGAGCAGCAGCGTAATGATCTTCTTGAAATTCATGGTTTATTCTCCTTTGTTTTCTTCAATGATCGGTTTTTGAGACAATTTGGAACATGCTCCGCTGCCACCGAAGGCGTAGCGGAAGCGGACGGCCTCCGTCGGGCAGGCGGTCACGCATTTGCCGCAGCGGATACATTCGCTGTGATTCGGCGTTTTGGTCACATCCACGTCCATGGGGCAGGTCCTTGCGCACTTGCCGCAGGAGACGCATTTGTTCTCGTCAACGTGCATCGACAGCAGCGACACGCGGTTGAAGAGTGCGTAGAACGCGCCGAGCGGGCAGAGCCACTTGCAGAACGGGCGGTAGAAGACGACGCTGAGCACGACGACTGTTGCGAGCACGCAAAGCTTCCACGAGAAAAGCTTGCCGAGCGCGGCGCGGATGCTGCTGTTGACAAGCGAGAGCGGGATGGCGCCTTCCAGAACGCCCTGCGGGCAGAGATATTTGCAGAAGAACGGGTCGCCCATGCCCGCTTCGTTCACCACAAGCACCGGCAGCAAAAAGACCATCACCACCAGAATGACATATTTAAGGTAGGTCAGCGGCTTTAAGCGCTTGGTGGAGAACTTTTTGGTCGGGATCTTGTGCAGCAGCTCCTGAAACCAGCCGAACGGGCAGAGGAAGCCGCAGATGAAGCGGCCCAGCAGCACGCCAAGCAGGATGAGGATGCCGGTGATGTAATAGGAGAAGCTGAATTTGGACGAGCCGACGACAGCCTGAAACGCGCCGATGGGACACGCGCCCGCCGCTCCCGGACAGGAGTAGCAGTTCAGCCCCGGCACGCACACGGTCTTGCCCGCGCCGCGATAGAGCGTACCCTTGAGGAAGTTCGGCAGGTGCAGATTCGTCAGCAGCGCCGCGCAGGCTTGAACCAGTCCGCGCCAGCGGGCGAGCAGAAAGGAAAACGGTTTTTTCTTATCCAATGCCCACACACTCCAGACATAGTTTGATCGCCTTGTTCAGCACGACGCCCGCCTCGCCGCGAGATGCGCCGTAGACGAGGAATGCGAGGCCAAGCAGCAGAAAAAGAATCTGCACCCCGGCCTTTTTGCCAAATGTTTTGTTCAAATTATCACCCTTTCTGTTGTACCGGCGCTTAGACTACACAGGGAATATGAATACAGTATGAACAGCACCTTAAAAGAACCCTAATTTTATCTGGAAATAATAAGAAGTTTGCCCTGTGCGAAGGGGGTTGCACCATTATCCGCGCTTTTGAAAGAGCTTTGAAGCATAACGGGAGACGAGCTCACCGATCACAAGCCCCAGCACCGCGCCGGCGAACACGTCGCTCGGAAAGTGCACATATAAATAAAGACGAGAGAAGGCGAGCAGCACGGCGAGCGGGATGGCCGCATAACCGAAGCGGCGGTCTGCGCGCGTTGTCGATGTCCTTGTCAGGATAGGTCTCGATGTACGGCTCTTTGGCGAACGCCGCGACCGGCAGCGCGGGCAGCCATGCCATCGGATGCGCAGCGGGAACCCAGGCCCTCAGCTCATCGTAGCCGATGGGGAGCCAGTCGTGCCCACCCTCGCGCGCGGAGATGAAGCACAGATCGAGTTGGTGCGCGTTGAGCTGTGTGATCAGCTCTATGCTGTACCCACCGCGCAGCTGCACCTGAATGCCGCCGTAGCGCGCGTGGAAATCCGATATGATGCGCGCGAGCGGCGAATAAAACGCGCTGTATGCCGTGCCGACGGTAACCGTGCCGACATCCAGCCCGCGCAGCTGCGCGGAGAGCTGGGCGCAGCTCTCGCCCGCGTGCAGTAGGTCGCGGATGGCGGGCAGCAGCTTTTCGCACTCCTTTGTCGGGCGAACGCCGCTGTGCTCGCGCAGCAGGAGCGGAACGCCCGTCTCCTCCTCAAGCGCCGCGACCATGCGGCTCACGCCGGAGGGCGTGTATTGCAGCGTCTCCGCGGCGGCGGACAGACTTCCGGTCTCAATGGCGCAGACGAGCGCGCGGTAGCGATCGAGTTCCATGGCGTTCATCTTTGCGAAATTGTCAAAGATGGTTTGATGGATCATCGGTTTACGCAAAGTATAGCGCGGGTGTATGCTGTTGTCAAATCCTTGAAAATGGGGGGAACTATGGCACGCTCTTACGATCTAACGAGCGGCAGCATCCCGCAGCATCTGCTGCGCCTGGCCGCACCGCTCATCATGGGCAATATCTTGCAGCAGCTCTACAACACGGTGGACGCCTTTATCCTCGGGCGCTTTGCGGGCGATTTGGAGTTCGCCGCTGTCGGCGTTGCGGGCTCGGTGATGAACCTTTTCCTCTTTATGATCACAGGCGCGTGCACGGGCATTTCCGTCATCTTCGCCCAGCTCTACGGTACGGGCGAGCGCGAGCGCTTCCGCCGCGAGCACTGGCTCTCGCTCTCGTGCGGGCTGCTGGTGACGCTCGCGTGCAGCGGCCTCGGCTTTTTGCTGCTCTCGCCGCTGCTGAGGCTCATCCAGACGCCAAGCGAGCTCAGGACCTTTGTCTCGGTGTATCTGACGATCATTTTGGCGAGCCTGCCCGCGGCGTTTCTCTACAACCTCTACGGCGCGCTGCTGCGTGCCATCGGGCGGGCGAACGCGGCGCTGATGGTGCTCGCCGCGGCGGTGACGGTCAATGTCGCGCTCGACTACTGCTTTGTTGCGCGCTTTCAGTCGGGCATCGCGGGCGCGGCGTGGGCGACGGCGGCGTCGCAGGCCATTTCGGCGGTGCTGTGCATCCTCTACCTGCGGCGCAAGGCACCGGAGCTCATTTTTGCCCGCGCGGACTGCCGTATGGATGGAGAGCTATTGAAGCAGACGGCGCATTTCAGCTTCGTCACGGCGCTGCACCAGTCGAGCCTGTACATCGGAAAGCTCCTGGTGCAGGGCGCGGTCAACACCGGTGGCACAGACATGATCTCGGCCTACACGGCGACGACGCGCATCGAGGGCTTTGCCAACTCGTTTGGCGACAGCGGCAGCGCTGCGACCTCCGTGCTCGTGGCACAGAATCGGGGAGCAGGGAAAGAAGAGCGCGTGAAGGAATCGTTTCGCAGCAGCCTTTTTCTGATGCTTGCGATGGGGCTTGCGATGTCGCTCATCATGTACGTTAGCGCGAGCACGTCGGTCGGCTTTATGCTCGGGACGCGCAGCGGCGCGGCGTTTGAGAATGCGCGCGACTATCTGAAGCTCGTGGCGCTTTTCTACACGCTCTGCTTCACCGGCAACACATTCGCTGGCTATTTTAACGGCATCGGGAAGGTGTCCGTCCCGTTCCTCGGTGCGACGAGCCACATCGCCCTGCGAGTCGTCCTCTCATGGCTGCTGGTCGGCAAAATGGGCCTCCCCGCCGTCGCGCTGGCAGCAGGCCTCGGCTGGGTGCTGGTCAACGCGCTGTGGACCTTTGTCAAATGGAGGATGGAGAAAAAGCAGAAAGCAGCAGAACATGATATTATGTAAACATCAAAAGCCGCGCGCCCTTAGGCGCGCGGCTTTTGATAAGTTTTGTGAGGTATCGCCGCTGATCGAAATGCGCGGCAAAGGGATGACATTTTTGAGAAAGCACGAGGTTTTTGCCCATATGGGAAGACCATGTCGAAAGAGAAAAACTTTTGTAAGAGACGCACTCTGCTTGCTGAACCTCTGTAAAGTGAAACTATTTTACAATTCTTCAAAATGGTAGCGCGGCTTGCCGACGCTTTTCTTGCCATATTCGATGGCTCTTGTCGGGCAATAGCAGATGCAGGCCATGCACTGTGTGCAGTTGGTTCCCCAGACGGGACGGGCGTTTTGCAGTGTGATGTTATTCAGCGGGCAGAGCTTTTCGCATTTGCCGCAGCCGATGCAGACATCGCTTGCGGTAAAGGGATTTGCCTTCACAAACAGCGGATAGAAAACCGGGTTCACCGCGCTGCTCGCGATGCGGTCGTAGAGTTTTTTGCGCGGCGGCGAGAACATGTGTCCTGCGCGGATCGCGGCGATCGCGCGGTCGATGAACGGCTCGGCTTTGGCGACGATCCGTCGAGCCTCCTCGACGGTTGGCGCGTTGAACATGGCGATGAAATTCTCCGGCATGACGATCTGCGCCGTGCCCATGTAGACGAGGCCCTTTTCGCGGCAGAGCGCGCGGTTGTACTTCGCGGCGTTGCCGATCTCGCTGCCGCAGTCCATGACGAACCACGTTTCCCTCGCGCCGCGCAGTTCTGTTCGCAGCAGATGGTCGCGCACGATGCGCGGGATGCGCCAGGCGTAGGTCGGCATGACGAGGACGAGCCGTCCATTGACGGCGAGCGATGTTATGTCGCCTGATTTGATGCGGTCATTCAGGCTGATGAGCGTATCGTTCAGCGCGTGTGCGATGCGCTCGGCAATGTGGCGGCTGTTGCCGGTGCCGGTGAAATAGAGTACCATGGCGACCTCCTGTGTCTTTGCTCGGGCACTGCCCGAATATTGTATTGCCTCTATTGTACCAGCCGTGGCGCGCGCAGACAAGCGCTTTGTGTAGGAAAACCGGCGGAGTAAAGGGACTTGAACCTGAGAGAAAAATCGCCGCGGCTTTTCTTTTTTAACCGAAAGGGGCGAAAGAGGCATATTGCCTCTCGTATACTTGTGTTTCCTGCATTTTCTGCTTGCGGAATGGGGGCGGATATGGTATCTTGAACCATGTGTCCGTCGGCCGTTTTCGACCGGCGGTTCACGTTCTCTAACTGAACGACCACCGAAAGGCAGGATTTTTTCTTATGATGATCAACAAACGGCTCATCGGCGCGGTGCCGGAGAGCAAAAAATATATCGCGGGCAACGTCGCGCTGCAATGGTGCTCGCTGTGCGCGAACATCGCGATGATGAGCGCCGTGACGGCGCTGCTCGCCGCGCTGTTCGCGGGCGAGGTGACGCAGAGTAAGATCGTCACGACCGCCGTGATCGCGCTTGCAGCTGTCGCCGTGCGATACGGCTGTACCGTCGGCGCGTCGCGCATGGGGTATCTATCGTCCAAGGCGGTCAAGAAGACGCTGCGCGGCGCGATCTATGACAAGCTCCTGTGCCTCGGCGCGTCGTATTCCGAGCAGGTCAAAACGTCGGAGGTCGTGCAGGTCGCGGTCGAGGGCGTCGACCAGCTCGAAACGTACTTCGGCGCGTATCTGCCGCAGTTTTTCTACGCGATGCTCGCGCCGCTGACGCTTTTTGTCGTGCTGTGCTTCGTGAGCGTGCCGGCGGCGGTCGTGCTGCTCGTCTGCGTGCCGCTCATCCCCGTCGCCATCGCGGCGGTACAGACATGGGCGAAGAAGCTGCTCTCGAAATACTGGGGGCAGTACACGGCGCTCGGCGACACGTTTCTTGAAAATTTGCAGGGCTTGACGACCTTGAAAATCTATCAGGCCGACGCCTTCAAAAATGATGAGATGAACGTCGAGGCCGAAAAGTTCCGCAAGATCACGATGAAGGTTCTTACGATGCAGCTCAACTCCATCACGATCATGGACCTCATCGCCTACGGCGGCGCGGCGCTCGGCGTCATCATGGCCGCAACGCAGCTGCGCGCGGGGAAGATCGACCTTGCGGGCGCGCTGCTCATCATCCTGCTGGCGGCGGACTTTTTCGTCCCCATGCGCCAGCTCGGCTCGTTTTTCCATATTGCCATGAACGGCATGGCCGCGAGCGACAAGATTTTCCGCCTGCTCGACCTGTCCGAGCCCGCACACGGCGGCGTCAGCTGTCGCGCGGGCGACATTGTCTGCCGCGGCCTGCGCTTTTCCTACGAACCGGAGCGCGAAATTCTGCACGGCGTTGATCTGACGATCCCGCAGGGCAAATTTGTCTCGCTCGTCGGCGAGTCGGGCTGCGGCAAGTCGACGATCTCCGCGCTTTTGATGGGTAAAAACAAGGGCTACACCGGCTCTGTGGCAATCGGCGGCGCGGAGCTGCGCAGCATTGAAAAAGCGAGCCTGATGCGGCGCATCACCTACGTCAGCCACCAGAGCTACCTCTTCAAGGGTACGGTACGCGACAATTTGCTGATGGGCAAGCCTGGTGCGAGCGATGACGAGCTCTGGAGCGCGCTCACGCAGGTCAATCTCGCGGACTTTCTCAGAGGGGAAGCGGGACTCGACACCTTACTTTCCGAGCGCGGCGAGAACCTTTCGGGCGGTCAGCGCCAGCGCCTTGCGCTCGCCCGCGCGCTGCTGCACGACAGTCCGGTGTACATCTTCGACGAGGCTACGTCGAACATCGACGTTGAGAGCGAGAACGACATCATGGCGCAAATTCACGCATTGGCGGGCCGGAAGACGGTGCTGCTGATCTCGCACCGTTTGGCGAACGTCACAGCGTCGGATGAAATTTACGTGCTGGAGCGCGGCAATATCGTTCAGCACGGTACGCACGATGCGCTGCTGAAGCAGGGCGGCGCTTACGCCGCGCTGTGGTCGGCCCAGCAGGTGTTGGAGCACTACGGAGAGGAGGCGGCAAAATGAAAAAAAGAAGCGGTTTTACCGTCATGGCGCGGCTCATCGGCCTCGTGAAGCCACTGAGCGGCTACATGGTGCTCGCCATTTTGATGGGCCTTGTCGGCCACCTCTGCGCCGCGTTCATCACGATCTTCGGCGGCTTTGCCGTGCTTGACCTGCTCGGCTTCGCAACGCCCGTCGCGCTCAAGACGACGTTCGTCTGTGTGCTGCTCTTCGCGCTCATGCGCGGCGTCTTCCGCTACGCCGAGCAGTCCTGCAACCACTTCATCGCCTTCAAGCTGCTTGCGCTGATCCGCGACAAGGTCTTCCGCGCACTGCGCCGTCTCTGCCCCGCGAAGCTCGAGGGCCGCGACCGCGGCGACCTCATCTCCGTCATCACGTCGGACATTGAGCTGCTCGAGGTCTTCTACGCGCACACGATCTCGCCCGCGGCCATCGCGGCGCTGTTCACGCTCATCATGTGTCTGTTCATCGGGCATTATCACGCATTGCTTGGCCTTCTGGCACTCGCGGCTTACGTCTGTCGGCGTGGTCATCCCGCTCATCACGTCCCACCGCTCGTGCGATATGGGGATGCGATTCCGCACGGAGTCGGGCGCGCTGTCGGCCTTCGTGCTCGACAGCCTGCGCGGCCTGAACGAGACCATTCAGTACGATCGGGGCGCAGAGCGCCGCGCCGAGATGGATGCGCGCACCGATGCGCTATCCAAAGAGGAAGCCAAGCTCAAGCGTCTCACGGGCCAGAACATGGGCATCACGAACACGGCCATTTTGCTCTTCGACCTTGCAATGCTGGTTTCTTGCGCGGCGCTGGTGCAGCGCGGAGAGCTGACGTTCGACGGGGCGCTCATTGCGGTCCTTGCGCTGTTCTCGTCGTTCGGCCCCACGGTCGCGCTGGCAAATCTCGGTGCGACGTTGCAAAACACCTTCGCCGCGGGCAACCGCGTACTCGACATTCTGGATGAAGAACCCGTGGTCGACGAGGTCAGCGGACAGAAAGAGGTCGAATTTACCGGCGCGGAGGCCGAGCACGTCACGTTCTCCTACGGCGGGGAGGACATTCTCTCCGACGTTTCCGTCCGCTTCCCGGAGGGGAGCGTCGTCGGCATTGTGGGCCGCAGTGGCAGCGGAAAATCGACGCTTTTAAAGCTCCTGATGCGCTTCTGGGATGTGCAGAAGGGCCGCGTCCGCCTGTCGGGCACGGACGTTTCCAGCATCAACACGGGGAATCTGCGCGAGATGGAGAGCTTCGTCACGCAGGAGACGCATCTCTTCCACGACAGCATCAAAAATAACCTCCGCATCGCAAAGCTCGACGCGACGGACGACGAGATCGTCGCGGCCTGCAAAAAGGCCGCCGTGCACGAATTCATCATGACGCTGCCGCAGGGCTACGACACGCCGGTCGGCGAGCTGGGCGACACGCTTTCGGGCGGCGAGCGCCAGCGCCTCGGACTCGCCCGCGCGTTTCTGCACGACGCGCCGCTGATGCTCCTTGACGAGCCGACGAGCAATCTCGACAGCCTGAACGAGGCGGTCATCCTGAAATCGCTGCACGAGCAGTGCGCGGGCAAGACCGTCGTGCTCGTGTCGCACCGCGCGTCGACCATGCGCATCGCCGACACGGTCTACTCCGTCGAGCACGGGAGAATGAGCTGATGAAGGATATCGAAACCAAGCGCGAGCGCGAAAAGAAGATGATCTCGCAGATGATCGCCCTCTACTGCCACCGCAATCACCACACAAAGGGCGTGCTCTGTCCCGAGTGCGCGGCGCTGAACGACTACGCCCGCGCCCGCTCCGAGCACTGCCCGTTCATGGAGACGAAGACCTTCTGCGTCAACTGCCGCGTGCACTGCTACAAACCTGACATGCGTGAAAAGATCCGCGCCGTGATGCGCTTTTCCGGCCCGCGGATGATTTTCTATCACCCCGTCGCCGCAATCCGCCACGTGGTGGAGACAAAGCGCGAAAAAAAGAGACTGGAGAGAGAAAACCGATGAAGCTGAAACGCCTTTTTTTCCTGATCCTCGGCTGCGTGTGCCTTGCGCTCGGCTGCGTCGGCATCGTGCTGCCGGTGCTGCCCACGGTGCCGTTCTTCCTTGCGACGGTGTTCTGCTTTGCAAACTCGTCGGAAAAGCTGCACACATGGTTTCTCGGCACAGAGCTCTATCAAAAACACCTCGACTCATTCGTGAAGAAAAAGGGCATGACCGCGCAGACCAAGGCCGGCATCCTGATGTCCGTGACGCTGCTGATGGCCGTCGGCTTTTTCCTGATGCTGCGAAAAGCGCTCTACATTCCCTGCACTATTCTCGCTATTGTGTGGCTCTGCCACCTCGTCTACTTCCTCTTCGGTGTGAAGACGATCAAGACAGAATGCGAGGAGCAGATTTGAGTAAAAAAAGCGGCAGAGCCACCGGAATGCTCCGGCGGCTCTGCCGCTTTTTTGAGAGAGGGAAAAATCATGCTTTTTCGGGGCGCAGCGGGCCGTAGAAGTAGCTCGCGGTCGCGCCGCCGTCGATGAGGAAGGTCGAGCCCGTGATGAACGCGCCCTTGTCGCTCATCAAAAGCTCGGCGACGTTTGCGACTTCGTCCGCCGTGCCGGGGCGTCCCGCGGGGCACTTAGCGAACATGTTCTTGTAGAAGCCGCCGCGCGGGCCGTTGAACTCGTCGAGTGCCAGCGGCGTGACGATGAGGCCGGGGGCGATGTCGTTCAGGCGCGCGCCGCGCTTGCCCCATCCGACCGCCTGCGCCGTGACGCGCTTCTCGTTGCAGCACTTCGCCATCTGATAGGCATGGAGCGTGTCACGGATGTTCTCGGGCTGCAAAAAGTCGAGGGACAGCAGCTCCTCCGTCGGCGTGGTGGCGAGCTTTTCGCCCTGCTCCGCCGTCAGGGCGGGCATGCGCCAGCGGGACTGGTTCGAGATCGTCACGCCCACGCCGCCCGGTGCGATGACCCTGCCGACCTCTTCTAAAAGTACCGCCGTACCGTAGAGGTCGACCTTCAGGATCGCCTCGATGGGCGCCTGACTGGGCGACACACCCGCAGCGTTGACGAGCATCTTGATCTCGCCGTACCTCTGCCCCCGGCAATGAGGGCCTTGATGGACGAGCGGCTCGAGAGGTCCATCTCGACGGGTGTGACATCGAAGCCCGCCTCGTTCATTGCCTTAGCGATTGCCTGCGCGTTTGCGAGCTTTTTGTCGCCGACGACGATCTTCAGCCCGCGCCCATGCGGTGGGCGATGGCCATGCCGATCTGTCCGGCACCGGCCCATAACATGACGTTTTTCATCGTTTTCCTCCTTACAGCAGCGCCTTGACGCTCTGCGCCCAGGCGTTGATCCTGCTTTCCGGCGTTTCCAGACGGTCGCCGCCGTTCGAGTCGAACTTCACCTGCATATCACAGGAAAAATCCGCGCCGGGGCAGGCGGCCTTCATATCTTTGATGACGCGGCCCGGCCAGCCGCCGTTTGTCATAAACGGCACAACGGTCTTGCCTGCAAAATTCTGTCCACGCAGGAATGTCTTGACGGCGGGAGCCATCGTGTACCACCATGTCGGCGTGCCGACGGCGATGACGTCGTAGTCGGCGACGCTGACAGAGAGTGGCTTGAGCTCCGGCGCAAAGCCACGTTCACCTCGCGCTGCCCCTGATCGACCACATCGTTGTAGCTGCCGGTATACGGCACGGCGGTGTCGAGCCGCACAAGGTCGCCGCCGGTGACGCTCTGCAAGGACTTTGCGATGCGCTCGGTATTGCGCACGACCAGGAATAGTAAACGATCAGGGGCTTTTTCATTTCGTTACCTCCTCGACCCAATGCGCAAGCGCGCTCTTTGCCTCTGCAACGTGGCTGCCGTGGATGGCGAGGCCCTTCGTGACCGCCGCGCCATGGGCAGCCTTGCGGATGTCGTTTTCGGTATCGGAAAGGCCGCTGCCCTCGTGCGTGCAGAAGGGGTGGATGGTCTTGCCCGTGAAGTCGTAGTGCTCGAGGAAAGTGTAGACCGCCATCGGCATCGTACTGCAATAGTTGGGGTAGCCGAGGTAAATTTCATCATAGGCGTCGAGGTCATCGGGCAGATCCAACACCGCGGGACGGGCGTTTTTCTGCCAGTCCTCACGCGCCTGCGCCACACAGGTCTTGTAGTCGTCTGAATAGGGCTCGGCCTGCTCAATTTTGTACAGCTCGCCGCCGGTCAGATCCGCGAGCATCTCAGCAACCTTTTCGGTGTTGCCGACGGAAATGCGGCGGTACGCGCCGCCGAAGTAGTTCTCTCCCGCGCGGGAGTAAAATGCGATCAATGCTGCCATTGTTTCGCTCCTTTCTTATCTCTTTGCGCCAAAAGCGGCGCACGGTTTTTGTTGATGCTACCATTGTAAACCGCCGCGCCGCGGGTATCAATTCCGGTTTTGCGGCTTTTCTATAAGAAAAACTGATATGAAAAAAGGCGGAGCCGTCGGTTACGCCTTCCTTGCATGGTCAGGCATCGAATTGTTCTTTCAGCAGCCGTGCGAATTCCGGCACGTAGGGGTTCGCGTTCTCCTTTTTCCAGAACGCGCAGTATGTGCGAAGAAGCGGCTCACCATTTCGCACGAGCGGCACACGGGCAAGCGGTTCGGCTGCCTGCCTTTCGCCGCCCTCCAGCGGAAGAAATCCCCTGCCGCCCGCGACCAGAAGGCGCGCCTCCTCCAGATTCTCGGCATACAGGAATTCACTTGGAAAGCCGAGTACAATGCGGCTGAATTCCTGCTCCGCCTCCCGTTCCGGCGGCGGGGCGATCAGAATGCAGGGAAAATTCTTGAGCTCTGCCGGTGCGACCGCCTCCATTTGCGCGATTGGGCTGTGGGCGGAGACTTCAATCAGGGCGGGCCGGGCTGCAAGGATCAGATTTTCGTAGGCGTCGGAAAACAAGCGGCGCTGATCGTTGAGCGTGATCTCGACCCGATCCTCGCTCAGCATATCACACAGCTCCCCATGGCTGCCGTACGCGATGGAGACGCTGACGTCGGGATACCTCGCCGAAAAGGCCGCGAGCGCGCGGTGGAACTCTCCCCCTGCATAGGTGCGCAGGTAGCCGATCTTCAAATTCGCCGCCTCGCCCTTGGCGATCTTCGCCGCCTCGGCGCACATGCGGTCGCAGTCCGCTGTGAGCAGCAGGCTCTTACGGTAAAAGTATTCGCCCGCAGGCGTGAGCGAAAATGAGCGATTTTTGCGCACGGGCAGCGCAAAGCCCAGCTCACGCTCCAAGGACTGCACCTGCTGGGAGATGGCTGACTGCGAGATGAAATTTTCCTCCGCCGCGGCGGAAAAGCTCCCGAGACGCACGACGGATTGAAAGTATTTGAGCTGCTTGAGCATGATGCACCTCCTGATGTCTAAATGACGATCCCCTCGCAGTGGTCGATCTCGTGCTGGATGATCTCCGCCGTCCAGCCGGTGAAGGTCTTGAGGCGTGTTTGGAATTTTTCGTTCTGCCACTGGACTTTGACGGTCTGGAAGCGCTTTGCTTTGCGCGTGCCAGTGAGGGACAGGCAGCCCTCCTCGGTGTCGTAGGGGCCGGACTTTTTGACGATGACGGGGTTGAACATGAGCATGTATTCGCCGTCATTTTCAAAAGCGATGATGCGCTTGTTGACGCCGATCATGTTCGCCGCCATGCCGACGCAGCCGTCCTTGTGGGCGATTAGCGTGTCGAGAAGGTCCTGCGCGGTGTTGAGATCGTCCGCCGTGGCGGCTTCGGCCTTTTGGGCGAGGAAGACTTCAGCTTTGCATATTTCACGAATCATGGCGTTCCTCCTGAATCTCATGCTGCGGAGCAAAAAAGCGGGCCTGCGCGTCGGCGAAGCGCGTGTTGAACGCCTCAGCCGCCTGAATGCTGAGCACATCGTCGGGGCGCATCATGTCGAAGGCGTGCATGTCAGAATGATAAACGTCCAGCTCTGCCGGAACGCCTGCGGCGCGCAGCCGCTCGAAATAGCGGACGGCCTCGGCGTAGAATGGCTCGCCGTCGCCGACGAACGAATAGGCGGGCGGCAGATGAGAAAAATCCGTCAGCCGCGCCGGAGCGGCGTAGGGCGAGAGCTGCGCGCGGTCCGTGCCGCGCAGATAAAGCCGCCACGCAAAATGGTTGCGGCGCGTATTCCACACTCTGCCGCGGTTGTCGCGCGAAGATTCCGTATCGCGGTCGTCGAGCATGGGGTAAAGCGGCATTTGAAACGCGACGCTGACCTTACCTTCGTCCCGCGCGCGGATGCAGACGGCGGCGCACAGCCCGCCGCCTGCGCTCTCACCGCCGACCATGAGCTGATCGCTGCGGACGCCGAACGCCGCGGCGTGCGCTTTCAGGTAAAGAAGCGCGGCATAGCAGTCGTCGATCGCGGCAGGGTAGGGGGCTTTCAGCGCCAGCCGGTATCCCGGCGACAGCACGACTGCGCCAAATTTCTTGACGAGGTCGACCGCGCGGGAGGCGTGTACCATTTTTTTCATCCCTGCGATGTATCCGCCGCCGTGCAGCCACAAAATGCCTGCGGCGTTTTTCGGCGCGGCGAGTGGCGAGAGCAGGAGCGCGGACATGCCGCCGTTTTCCGTCGGGATGCGGACAGCCTGAACGCGGATGCCGGGATCAGGCTTCATCGGGCGCATCGTCATCCTCCATTGCCGCGGCTTTTTCCTTGTAATGTGTGCCCCAGACGACCATGGAATCGAGGATGGGCTTTAGGCTGTAGCCGGTCTCGGTCAGCGTGTATTCCACGCGCGGCGGTACCTCGGCGTAGACCTTGCGGGTGAGCAGGCCCTTGGCCTCCATGTCGCGCAGCTGTGCGGTCAGCACCTTCTGCGTCACATGGTCGATGGACTTTTTAAGTTCACCGAAGCGCTTGGTGCCGTCCATCAGGTCGCGCAGGATGAGCACCTTCCATTTGTCGCCGATGAGCATGAGCGTCGTCTCGACGGGGCAGGCGGGTAATTCCATGGTATGACCTCCTTCGTGTTACAGATATTGACCGGTGATGCTGTCGGGGTTCAATTGAATTTCCTCCGGCGTGCCGGAGGCGATGATCCTGCCGCCGGCCTCACCGCCGCCGGGGCCCATGTCGATGAGAAAGTCTGCGTTGCGGATGACGTCGAGGTCGTGCTCGATGACCACGACCGTTGCGCCGTTGTCCAAAAGCGCCTGGAAGACGCCGAGCAGCACGCGAACATCCAGCGGATGCAGGCCGATTGACGGTTCATCGAAGACGAAGACAGAGTCGGTCTGCGTGCGGCCGATCTCGCTGGCGAGCTTTAATCGCTGTGCCTCGCCGCCGGACAGGCTCGGCGTTTCCTCGCCGAGCGTCAGGTAGCCGAGGCCGAGCTGCTTCAAAATGCCGAGCTTCTGGCTGACGGTCTTCCGGTCCGCGCAGAATTCAATGGCGGAGTTGACGTCCATGTCCATGAGTTCAGGAAGCGAGGCGTTTTCGCCCGCCTTGTTCATGAGCTTCACGCCATAGGCGGCTCTTGCGTAGCGCGAGCCGCGGCAGTCGGGGCAGGGAATGTTGACGTCGGGCAGAAACTGCACGTCGAGACTTACAACGCCCGTGCCGTCGCAGCCGGGGCAGCGGAGAGAGCCGGTGTTGTAGGAAAAATCGCTCGCTTTATAGCCGTGTTCCTTCGCGTCGGGCGACTTGGCGTAGAGCTTGCGCAGCTCGTCGTGCACGCCCGCGTAGGTCGCGACCGTGGAGCGGACGTTGATGCCGATGGGCGTCGCGTCGATGAGCTTGACGTGCGCGATGCCGTCGGCTTCGACCGAGCGAATGTGCGTGGGCAGGGGATTGCCGTTGATCTTCGCTTCCAGCGCGGGGACAAGGCTCTCGAGCACCATCGTCGTCTTGCCCGAACCGGACACGCCGGTGACGACCGTGAAGCGGCCCTTGGGGATGTCGACCTCAAGCGGCTTGACAGTGTGGATCTGAGAAGTAGACAGATGAACCGTGCCGTTTGCGAACAGTTCGTCCTTTTGACACTCCAGATTGTGCTCTGCCGGGCGCGGCACCCTCCGCACCCCGGAAAACGAAAAAAGCGCCCCGCAAGGGCAGACGATGCCCCTGCGGAACGCCTTTGTTCCGATAGCTTTATTATACCCTGCGCTGAAAAATGTTCAAGTGACAGCTGCGCCAAATATAACAGCCGCTTTGCACCGCTTCTTGTGCGAAACGCCGCGAACCCCCGCAGCAACGGCGCTCCCCTCCGGCAAAAAACAAACCCGGCAAGGCCGCAGCCCTGCCGGATTTGCAGATTTAAAACGATCCTTCCGTGCTCACTTGGTCCCCTGCTCCGGGTCGGCGGCAGGGTCCCCGCCGTCTGCGGGGGTCTCCGGGTCAGCCGGGGTCGTGGTGGGTTCGGTGGCTGCCGGTTCCTCGGGCGGGGTGGTGATCTCCACGCTGGGGTCCGCCGCGATATACACGGTGATCACCGTGCCCACGTCCACCTGTGCGCCCGCCGGTTCACTGGCCGACACCACGCATCCGGCGGCATAGGAGCCGTCGTTCACCACCATAAAGCAGCTGGCCAGCAGGCCGCGGCTCTGCAGCACCTCTACGGCGGCGTCCTGGCTGAAACCGATGATGCTGGGCATCTCCACCTTCTGCGGGCCTTTGCTGACCACCAGACGAATGGTCTCCCCTGCCTTGAGCACCGTGTCCGCCGCCGGTTCCTGGGTCATGATCTGCCCGGCCGGGACGGTGTCGCTGTACTCCTCGGTGACGTAGAACAGGTACATGCCGGTGTACTCCCGGTTGTTCTGCACCTGGGCGTAATCCATGCCGATGAAGCTGGGCACCAGATTCTGGGGTTCCAGCACCTCGCTGCTGGCCGGTTCCGGCTCCACCGATCCCGACGACGCCGAGGGCAGGCTGTGGCTCACCATGGTCCACACCATGAGCACCAGCAGAATGGCCAGCAGGATCAGGATGCCCGCCAGCAGGCCCTTGATGCTGAGCAGATGGGCCTTTTCTTCCGGTTGGCCCACCGGGGTCTCGGGCTTCATGGTGCGGCCCAGCTCCTCGGTGTACTCTTTGGAAGAGAGCGCCTGCACCAGCTGCGGCACGGTCTGGATGCGCTCCATGGGCTTGAGCCGCAGGCCCATCTGCAGCACGTCCGACACATAGCCCGGCACGGCGCTGTTCACGGTGCGGGCGCGGGGGTTGGAGTCCGACACCATGCGCTGGGCGGCCGGCACCGGGGCCTGCCCGCACACCATGCGGTAGAACACCGCTGCAAGGCCGTATTCGTCGGTGTAGCGGCCCTCAAACTCGGCGGTGGAATACTGCTCCGGGGCAGAATACCCCTCGTACAGCTGCTCGCGCAGGCCGCTTCCGGCGGTGCGCAGGCCCACCGTGGCGTAACCCGCCAGACGGCACCGGCCGTCGGCCATCACCCGGAGGTTCTCCGGGCAGATGCCCCGGTGCACCAGCCCGATCTTGTGCATGGCGGCCACGCCCTCAAACACCGGCTGCAGCATGGCACAGGCGTCGTCCGGGCGCAGCGGCGCGCCCTGCGCTTCCAGCCACTGGTCCAGCGGGGTGCCGCCCAGGTTCTCCATCACCGCATACACGGTGTTGTTGGCCTCCACCACGTCCAGCACGGCTTCCAGCCCGGTGGCCGGGGTGATGCGCTCCAGCGCCCGGTACAGGTCGGCAAAGTCCATGCGGGTGGTCTTGAACAGCACCTCGCTGCCGGTCTTGGGCTGCAGGATGCAGTCCGCGCCCCGCTCGGCAGACAGGGTCACCGGCAGATATTCCTTAATGGTCACCCGGAAGCAGCCCAGGTTCTCCACGCCCCGGTACAGGATGCCCTCCCCGTCCAGGCTCCGCATCTCGCCCACGGTGTAGCGCCCGGCCAGCACCGTGCCCACGGGCAGGCAGCCGGCGGGGTTGCGCCCCGCAAACACCTTGCCGCAGTGCACACAGCTGTCGGCGGCGGGGGGCAGCTCCCCCATGCAGTACGGACACAGGCGTTTTTGCTCCATTCTTCTCTCCCCTTTGTGCTTTGATCATCTTTTATTGTATCATAGCCCACCGGGGTGTGCAAGACGTCCGTTTTTCGGTCCTGCACGCAAAAAAAGCACCCCGCCTGCCGTTTCCGGTAAGCGGGGTGCCTGTGATTTACGGTTCAGCTCACGCTGTACGCCGCACCGGGGCGATTAGCCCTCGATGTAGCCGTACTGCAGGTACCAGTAGCCGTAGGGGCTGTGCCAGGTGCCCTTCAGAGTGGGGCTCTGCAGCCAGTAGTCGTTGTAGTAAGCGATCGGCAGGCAGCCCATATCCTCCATGAGGATGTCCTCAGCCTTGTGCAGCTGTGCAAAGTGCTCAGCAGAATCAGCAACGCGGGAAGCATCGATGGCAGCATCGAAGTCGGGGTTGGAGTACTTGCCATCGTTGTTGCCGTTGCCGGAGCAGAACAGATCCAGCATGTTGGAGGGATCGTTGTAGTCCATGACCCAGCCGTTACGGGCAACATCGTACTCGCCTGCACGGCGAGCGGGGGTGAAGGAGGACCACTCCATCTTGTTGATGGTCAGGGTGATGCCCAGATCGCCCCAAGCCTGCTGCAGGTACTCTGCCAGAGGCACATGGTAGCCAGCGTCGTTGGTGCTGTACTCAATGGTGGGGTAGCCCTCGCCATTGGGGTAGCCAGCCTCTTCCAGCAGCTTCTTAGCCTCGGCCAGGTTTGCCTCGTAGTCGGCAGAGATGTAGGGAGCATTGCCGTTGTCGTGGAAGTAACCGCTCTCGTCCACGATGCCAGGGCCAACGATGCTGTCGGCGGCGGAGTAGGTGCCCTGCATGATGGTGTTGGCAACGTAGTCACGGTCGATGGCCAGGCTCAGAGCCTTGCGGACCTTGGCATCCTTGAAGGCATCACGCTGCAGGTTCAGGCTGACGTAGTAGGTGCCCAGGATGGTGTCAACATAGAAGTCGCCGCCGTCCTCTGCCTTGGTCAGGCTGGGGATCTCATCGGTGGGCACGTCCTTGATCAGCTGAGCCTCACCGCTGTTGTAAGCTGCATAGGAAGCGGAAGAGTCCTCCAGCAGCAGCAGGGTGATGGTGTCAGAGACGATCTTGGAGCTGTCCCAGCCGCCAACGTAGTTGGGGTTCTTGGTCAGCACGATGCGCTCGGAGGGGGTCCAGTCGGTGATCATGTAGGGGCCGTTGGACACGAAGGTGTCGGGAGAGGTGCACCATGCATCGCCGTTGGCCTCAACAGTTGCCTGCTGGACAGGGCTCATGGTTGCAAAGGCAGCCATCTTGTCAAAGTAAGAGCAGGGGTAGGACAGCACGATGGTCAGGGTCTTGCCGTCATCGCTTGCCTTCACGTTCAGAGCATCGGGGTTGGGCTCCGCGGTGGGGTTGCCGTCTGCATCGGGGAAGCCGGCAGCTTCTTCAAAGCCGTCGATCATGCCCAGGCAGGTCTCTGCATAGGGAGCAGCGGTATTGGGGTCAACCATACGCTTGAAGCTGTACTCGAAGTCCTTGGCGTTCAGGTCGGTGCCGTCGCTCCACTTCAGGCCGTCACGCATGGTGAAGGTCCAGGTCAGGCCGTCCTCGCTGGTTTCCCAGCTCTCAGCCTGGCCGCCGACGACCTCGTTGTTCTCGTTGATCAGCAGCAGGGGCTCAAAGATGGTGATGATGGTGTTAGCGCCATCAATTGCGCTGTTCAGAGCGGGGTCCAGAGTCTCGGGGTTAGAACCATACTGGACGGTGAAGCCAGCGGTGTTGACACTGCCGGTAGAAGAACCAGCAGCAGAAGAAGCAGAACCGGAGGTTGCGGTAGAACCGGACTTGCTGCCGCCGCAGGCTGCCAGACCCAGAGCAGCGGCACCCACGCCAGCAACCTTGAGGAAACTACGACGAGAAATGCGTTTCATAATAATTATCCTTCCCTTAAATCAAATTGAGTGTGCCAGGTTCCCCCAGCCGCCTCTATATTCGATCCGGAGCACGGTCTGCCAAAACATCCTGTCCTCCGGAGGAACACGAATAGTATAATGCGTTCGCGCGCCGGTTACAAGTCCCAACGGGTGTCTGTAACCATTTCGTTACAATATTTCAGCCGAAAGATGAGATGTGTTCATCTTTCAGGAGAATGAAGTGTTTTTACTTCACCTTGTCCAGATGGTGGCAGGCTGCCCAGTGGCCGCTGGTCACTTCCTTGAACTCCGGCACCTCGGCGGCGCACCGCTCGTCTGCGTAGGGGCAGCGGGTGCGGAAGCGGCAGCCGGACGGCGGGTTCAGGGGGCTGGGCACATCGCCCTGCAGCACGATACGCTTGGACTGACGTGCCGTAATGGGGTCTGCCACCGGGATGGCAGAGATCAGGCTGCGGGTGTAGGGGTGGATGCTGTGGGCGATCAGCTCAAAGCTGTCGGCCAGCTCCACCAGCTTGCCCAGGTACATGACGCCGATGCGGTTGGAGATGTGCTTGACCACGCTCAGGTCATGGGCGATGAACAGGTAGGTCAGGCCCATTTCCTGCTGCAGGTCCTCGAACATATTGACGACCTGTGCCTGAATGGACACGTCCAGTGCGGAGACCGGCTCGTCGCAGACGATGAACTCGGGGTTCACGGCCAGTGCACGGGCAATGCCCACGCGCTGACGCTGGCCGCCGGAGAACTCGTGGCAGTAGCGGTTTGCGTGCTCGCTGTTCAGGCCCACGCGCTCCAGCAGGGCGATGATCTTATCGTGGCGATCCTTTTCGTTCTCGGCCAGGTGATGGATGTCGATGCCTTCACCCACGATGTCACCGATGGTCATGCGGGGGTCCAGGCTTGCGTAGGGGTCCTGGAACACGATCTGCATCCGGCGGCGGTAGGGCAGCATATCCACGGCGATCTTCTTTTCCTTATCAAACAGCAGGTTGCCGTCATAGTAGATCTTGCCGCCGGTGGGCTCGTACAGGCGCAGCAGGGTGCGGCCGGTGGTGGTCTTGCCGCAGCCGGACTCGCCCACCAGACCCAGGGTCTCGCCCTTGCGGATGGCAAAGCTCACGTCATCCACGGCCTGAACATACTTGCGGTTCTTGCCCACACCGCCGGCGGGGAAATACTGCTGCAGGTGCTGGACTTCAACCAGCGTCTTGTGTTCACTCATTCTGCCTTTTCCCCTTTCTCAAATGCAGCCTTCTGCTGCAGCCAGCAGTAGGTATAGTGGGTGTCGCTGAGCTCGGTGCGCGGAGGCATCTTGCTCAGACAGATCTTCATGCAGTTCTTGCAGCGGGGTGCAAAGGGGCAGCCGGCCGGCGGATTCAGCAGGTCCACAGGGGTACCCTCAATGGGCACCAGACGCTCACGCACCTCGGTGTTCAGCTTGGGGATGGAGTTGATCAGGCCCTTGGTGTACTCGTGGCCCGGCTGGTAGAAGATCTCGTCGGTGGTGCCGTACTCCACGATGTGGCCGGCGTACATGACGGCGATCTTTTCGCACATGGAAGCCACGACGCCCAGGTCGTGCGTGATCATGATGATGCTCATGCCCAGCTTCTTGCGCAGCTCCTGCATCAGCTCCAGGATCTGTGCCTGGATGGTCACATCCAGTGCGGTGGTGGGCTCGTCTGCGATCAGCAGCTTGGGCTCACAGGCCAGGGCGATGGCGATCATCACACGCTGGCGCATACCGCCGGACAGCTCGTGGGGGTACTGCTTCAGGCGCTTTTCCGGCTCGTTGATGCCGACCAGCTCCAGCAGCTCCTCGGCGCGTGCCCAGGCTTCCTGCTTGCTCTTTTTGGTGTGCAGGCGGATGACCTCCACGATCTGGTTGCCGATGGTGTACACCGGGTTCAGGCTGGTCATGGGGTCCTGGAAGATGATGGAGACTTCGTTGCCGCGGATCTTGCGGAAGTCCTTCTCCTTCATCTTCTCGATCTCGTGGCCGTTGAACCACACGGTGCCGCCCACCAGCTTGCCGGGGTAGGCGGTCAGGCCCATGACCGAGTAAGCGGTAACGGACTTGCCGGAACCGGACTCGCCCACGATGCCCAGCACGTCGCCCTGGTTCATCGCAAAGGAAACGCCGTTCAGTGCCTTGACCTCACCGGCAGGGGTGAAGAAGGAAAGGCGCTCTTCCTTGATATCAAGAATTTTTTCGCTCATCTTCGTTCACCTCATCAATTCTTCAGCTTCGGGTCGAAAGCATCGCGCAGGCCGTCGCCGAACAGGTTGAACACCAGGATCATCACACTGATCATCACTGCAGGGGCGATCAGCAGGTGGGGGTAGGTGTTCATGCCCTTGACGGCGTCAGTGGCCAGAGAACCCAGAGACGGCAGCGGGGCTGCAACACCCAGACCGATGAAGCTCAGGTAGCTCTCGGTGAAGATGGAAGCCGGGATCTGCAGGGTGGTGGTCACGATCAGGGTGCCGATGCAGTTGGTCAGCAGGTGCTTCTTGATGATACGGCCGCTGGAAGCGCCCAGGGCGCGGGCAGCGGTGACGTACTCGCTCTCCTTCAGGATCAGGATCTGGCTGCGCACGATACGCGCCATGCTGACCCAGTACAGCAGAGCAAAGATGATGAAGATGGAGATCATGTTGGGGCCCAGGGTCTGCATCCACTTGAAGCCGGGCTTGGTGGCCAGACTTTCCAGGGGCTCCTTCAGGGCCATGCCCAGCAGGATGATCAGCAGGATATCCGGGATGGTGTACAGGACATCCGTGATACGCATCATGATGTTGTCCACCCAGCCGCCGGCAAAAGCCGACACAGCACCGTAGGTGGCACCGATGATCAGCACCAGCACCGAGGCGATCAGGCCGACGGACAGGGACACGCGGGTGCCCATCATGATACGCACCGCAAAGTCACGGCCCATACGGTCGGTACCCATAATGTGCGGGAATACCTTTTCGCCGGCGTCGATGCGGGCCTGCTCAGAGGCAGAGTACTCGAACGGTGCCAGATTGTTGCTGCCCTTCACCTGCTCCGAGTAGCTGTAGGGCCACACGGCGGGCAGCAGGTAGGCAAAAATGGCAATGGCGATGATGAACACAAAGCTGACCATGGCGATCTTGTTCTTCTTCAGGCGGCGCAGACCGTCCTTCCAGAAGTTGACGCTCTCGCGCATGATCACAAGGCTCTGCTTTTCCTCGTTGCTGGCAGGCAGAAAGTCGTCAGCGTTCAGCTGCAGGCTGAGAGGATTCTTTTTGATGTTTTCCATAACGCGTTCCTCCTTTTTTACTGCAGCTTGATGCGCGGGTCGATGATCTTGTACAGGATATCCACGACCACGTTGGCCACGATGACCATGCTGGACAGCAGGATGGTGGTGCCCATGATCAGGGTATAGTCACGGTTGGTGATGGCAGACACGAAGTCGCGGCCCAGGCCGGGCACGGAGAAGATCTTCTCCACCACGAAGGAGCCCGTCATCAGGCTGGCCAGCATGGGGCCGACGTAGGTGATGACCGGCAGGATGGCATTGCGCAGCGCATGCTTGAACAGGATCATGAACTGGGACACGCCCTTGGCACGGGCGGTGCGCATGTAGTCCTGACCCATGACGTCCAGCAGGCTGGAACGCATCAGGCGGGTGATGTATGCAGAGGGGTAGATCGCCAGTGCGGTGACCGGCATGATATACGCTGCAGCGCTGTTCAGGCCCACGGTGGGCAGCAGCTTGAGGTTCATACCGAACTCATACAGCAGCAGCACGCTGGAAATAAAGCTCGGGATCGCAATGCCGCAGGTTGCGAACACGATGATGATGTTGTCCAGCCACTTGCCGCGGTTGTAAGCCGAGATACAGCCCAGCGGGATGCCGATGCACAGGGCCACCAGCACCGCCACGCCTGCCAGGCGGCAGGACACCGGCAGCTTGCTGGCGATGATCTCGTTGACCGTGCGGCCACGCTGACGCAGGCTCAGGCCCAGGTCGCCGTGCAGCAGGCTCTTCATGTAATTGACGTACTGCGCACCCAGCGGCTTGTCCAGGCCGTATTTCTCGGCCAGCGCCTGCTGAGCAGCCGCACTGATGGACTTTTCTGCCACGAACGGGCCGCCGGGGACCAAGTTCATGACAAAAAAGGTAACCGTGGCCACAATGAAGATGCTGAAGATGCCCATTGCGACACGCTTGATGATGTACTTTGCCATCGTTTGATGCCACTCCATTCCTATCAATGAAATACTATTTTGGCGTTCCCGGTCTGAGCCAGGCACTTTCCCGCATCTGCGTCTCACAGTGCAGACGTCTGTCCTTGGCACACGGACAGAAAAAGCGAATAGAAAAACGATGGCATCTTGCGGCTGCATAAACACCATCGTCCATAACCGAGAAACACTTTTTTAATTATAGTAAGGAGGTTGAAATTTGTCAATTTAGATGAAAATCATTCACTCTACTATAGCAAAGCGTGAGCGAAATAGAACACCTTTGTCGGATTTCCCGTTTCTTTGTCCGTGCAGGTCGGTCAGCTTTCCGGTTTCCGGGCGGCATCGGCCTGGCTGTAGTAGCGCTTCTTCTCCCTGTACATGTTCTCATCGGCCCGGCGCAGCAGGTTCTCCAGGTTCTCGGTGCTGGCCTGCCATACCCCGCCGATGGACGCATCCACGCTGTTTTCCTGCATCTGGCGGCGCAGCTGCTCGGTCTTGCGGGCAAAATCCTCGCGGCTCACATCCAGCAGGATCACCACGAACTCGTCACCGCCCACCCGGTAGGCGTCCTCGGCAAAAATGCCCGCAATGGTGCCCGCCGCCCGCACGATCAGCTCGTCACCGGCGCGGTGGCCCTGCTCGTCATTCACCTTTTTCAGGCCGTTCAGGTCGATGTAGATGGCACCGATCTGCTGATCCTGCACCTGCTTGTAGGCTTCCAGCCGCTCGATGTATCGGTTGCGGTTGTACAGGCCGGTGAGCATGTCGCGGTAGCTGAGCTTTTCCAGATAGGCCTGCTGCTTTTTGCGGTCCAGACTGTTGGTCACAAAGAACTGGATGGACGCCAGCAGGGTCGCGTCATCGTAGTGCGCGCGGGGGTTGTCCACACCCAGAAAGCCCACCACGGCTCCGCCTTTCATCAACGGCACGGCCAGCAGGCGCCACACCTGCTGCGCCTTCAGCATCTCGTAGCTGGGCTGGCCCCGCTCCTGCTCCAGATCGGACATATAATATAATAGGAACGGCCCTGCCGGAAGTTCTGCATCCAGACCTCGATGACCGAAACAGGCACCTCCTGCAGATTGTCCATCTGGGCACTTACCTCCTGCCCGCAGATGGACTCAAAGGTGTTGATGAGCACGTCCCGGTCCGGGTCGATCTCAAACACATAGGTGCGGTCAGCCTGAAAATAGTCGTTCACAGTGGCCAGCAGGTTGTTGATGCCCACGTCGATGTCGGTGTCGGAGTTCAGCTTGCCCACGCAGCTGTTCAGCATGGTGGCGATCTCCAGACGCTGGCGGATCTGCTCCTTGGTCCGTTCGGAGACGGCCAGCTCCCGGTTCTGGGCGCTGGTGGCCACCACGAACAGCAGGATCATGGATGCCCCCACCGACAGGCTGATGAGGGAAATGTCGTCCTGGAACACCTGACACGCTGCCACCGACAGCGGCAGGACCACACAGCCGAACATGGCGATGCGGCGTCCCATCGTGAGTTTCTGGTAAAACTGGGCCATCATGGTGGTCTCTGTGCCCATGCCGATGAGCAGCAGCACCATGGACAGCGGGAAGGCATCGCTGCGGTGGTAGATGTTCTGGGCGTCGATGTAGTAGAGCAGTGGGCTGAACTGGGACACGAACACCAGCCCGATGCCCACGGCGCAGGTAATGTCCACCGTCCGGCTGCGTTTCGGAGCGCAAAGACGGCCGTCCTCCCGCAGGTAGCAGCCCACATAGTGGTTGAACAGGAACAGCACCAGATACAGCTCCGCATACACCACAAAGTTGGTGGCGACCATGATGAGGTGGCTTGCTTCCCCCGGCGTGCCCTGCACGAACCAGGCAGCCGCATCGCAGCACAGCAGCGCAGCCGCCGAAAGCTCCATCCAGATCATCCAGTTGCGTTTTTCCCGGTTGTAGTCATTTCCCATGGACAGGCAGAATGCCGCCGTCAGGCAGAAACAGCCGCCCCACAGCAGCAGGGCAACGTTCATGATCCGCTCCTGTTCACTCATCCGCACTTCCTCCACGCTTGTCCTTTTTCTGGTTCCTCTTCCCTGAAGTATACCACAGGCCCCCGCAAAAGGATATGGTTTTCACACAAATTCGACGCCTGAAAATGCGTCACGTCCGGTGTTTTTTCATGAAAGTTTCTGGAAACGCCGCTGCGCCGCCCTAAAACAATGCACCCTGCCGCTCCAATCGAGCGGCAGGGTGCTGCCTTACAATCCAAACAGGTCTGCATGCGTTCCCGTGCGATACAGATAGAGTTCGGTATCCGTCTGGTAATAGATCAACAGCCAATCCGGCTGAATGTGGCATTCCCGATGCGGGATATAGCTGCCCGTCAGGCTGTGGTCCTTGTTTTGGGGCTGAAGTGCCGCCGGGACTGCCAGCACGTTGATGACCTGCTGCAGCAGGTTCATGTCGTAATGCCGCTTCTGGCATACCTTCAGGTCCTTTTTGAACCGGGTGGAGTATTTTACTTCAAGCACTTTCGTCCTCCAGCAGCGAGCTGATCAGATTTTCGACCGGTCCGTTGTAGGTATGACCGCCGCCGTTGTCCAGTTCCTCAAAGGCTTCCTGCGTTTCCGCATTCGGTGTTTCAGCTTCATCCGGGACCGCTGCACCTTCCAGATAATAAACAATATAGGCCAGTCTGCTTTCCGGGATGCGATCCAATAATGCGTGGGCATATTCTCGGTTGCTCATCCTCTGCACCTTCCTTCTGTTCTTTTATTATATCACGAAGCACCATTCAATTCAATCACCGGCACTGCCAACAAAAAAGCTGCCCTTCCCGTGCAGTGCACGCAAAAAGCAGCTTTTTCCGTTCTTATTCCGAAGCGCTCCCGGTTATTCCGGCAGGTCCTCTTCGTTCTCCAGGCTGTGCCAGACATTCTGCACGTCGTCGTTCTCTTCCAGAGCGTCCAGCAGCTTGCCCATGGCCTTCAGCTGGTCGGGGTCGGTCAGACGAGTGGTGGTCATGGGCACCATGGCCAGGTCGTCGGACAGGATCTCGTAGCCCTTCTCCTCCAGAGCCTTGACCACAGCGGAGTAGTTCTCGGGATCGGTGGTGATCTCGGCAGCGTCCTCGCTGGCGTCAAAGTCCTCGGCACCGGCGTCCAGAGCATCCATCATGGCCTCGTCGGCGTCCTTGTCCTCCAGAGAGATGTCGATGACACCCTTCTGGCTGAACAGGAAGCCCACGCAGCCCATAGCACCCAGATTGCCGCCGTTCTTGTCGAAGTAGTGGCGCAGGTCGGCAGCGGTACGGTTGCGGTTGTCGGTCAGGGTCTCCACCATGACAGCCACGCCGCCGGGGCCGTAGCCCTCGTAGGTGATTGCCTCGTACTCGGTCTTGTCGCCGCCCTCAGCCTTCTTGATGATGCGCTGGATGTTGTCGTTGGGCACGCTCATACGCTTTGCCTTGGCGATCAGGTCTGCCAGCTTGCTGTTGGAAGCGGGGTTCGGGCCGCCCATACGCACGGCAACGCTGATTTCACGGCCGATCTTGGTAAAGACCTTTGCGCGTGCGCCGTCGGTCTTTTCCTTCTTGCGCTTGATGTTGTTCCATTTGCTATGTCCGGACATGGGAATGAGCCTCCTAAATTTTATCGAGATCTCCGCCTGCGGGCAGACGGGCTGTGGTCGCCCGCATTGTGGCAGCACACAAAATCTAACTTTAATATTTTAACACAATCGCTTTGCGCGTTCAAGCCTTATCCGGCCTGTTTTCCCGCCGAATGCGCAAAAAAGCGCTTTCTGCCGCCGCTTACAGCAGCCGCAGGGCCTTGGGGTAGTGGTTTTTCACCCGCCCGCCGGACACCTTGCCGCCGCCCAGCGGCCAGCCGTCCACGGTCACACAGCACCAGCCGTCGGCAGCGGTGCGTGCCTCCACCTCCCGCCCGGAGAGGTACTCCACGCAGCGGGGGTCGGCCAGAGTCAGCTCCTCGCGGTTGGCGCACTGCGCCCCGAAGGCTGTGAACAGGTGGTGCTCCGGCACAAAGCGGCCTTTTTGTACGCTGCCCACGAACACCCCGGCCCGCAGCACATGCAGGCCGGTCTGAGGGAAGGGCACCGGCAGCAGCACGCCGCCCCCGTGCACCACGGCGGGGCGTCCGGCCAGTGCCGGGAAATACTCCTGCGCGAACTCCTTCCACGCGGCCAGGCTCTGGGCCGGGGTGGTCTCCCCTGCCCCGGCGTCCCGGCTGCGGCTGCGCCCGCCCTGCACGGCATCCCGGCAGGCACGGCTGTCGGCCCGGCGGGCCGCACGGGCGTCCTGCTCTCTGGCCGGTTTGCCGCCCTTGCCCTTGCCCTTTTTACCGGCGGCGGCTGCGGCGTCCAGCCAGAGCAGTTCTTCCGGGGTGTACTCCCCTGCGGCAGGCAGGGTACGGGGCGTGCCCGCCTTGACCAGCCTTGCCATAAAGTGGCCCTCGCCGCCCTGACAGGGCCAGATGCGGCGCACCTTGCGCACATCCAGCGGCAGGCCTCCGGTGCGGTTGGCCTCGCCCTCGCTGCCAAAGGTGTAGTCCACATTGCCCAGCGCGTCGGCCAGCTCGAATTCCGGGTGCCGCTGCAGAAAGGCCGCCACCTGCCCCTCGTCCTCTTCCGGCGCAAAGGTACAGGTGGAATACACCAGCTGCCCGCCGGGGGCCAGCGCGGCGGCGGCACAGTCCAGGATCTGTGCACCCAGCTCAGCGCACTGCTTTACCAGCGCTTCACAGTGCTGCTGCCGGGCCACCGGCTCCTTGCGGAACATTCCCTCGCCGGAACAGGGGGCATCCACCAGCACCCGGTCGAAAAACTCCGGCAGGGCCTCCGCGATGCGGGCAGGCGTCTCGTTGAGCACCACCGCGTTGGGCACGCCCATGCGTTCCAGATTGCTTTTCAGGATCTCGGCGCGGGCCGCCACATATTCGTTGCTCACCAGCACGCCCCGCCCCTGCAAAGCCGCTGCCAGCTGGCTGCTCTTGCCGCCGGGGGCCGCGCACAGGTCCAGTACCCGCATGCCGGGCTGCACTCCCAGCAGCGGGGCTGCCGAGGACGCCGACGGCTCCTGCGAGTAGAACACGCCCGCGTGGTGGTACGGGTGGCGTCCGGGTTTGAACTCCGGCGCATGCACCACAAAGGCCGCTTTGCAGAAAGGCGACACTTCCAGCGGGAAGTCCGCTTTCTGCGCAAACTGCTCCGGCATCGCGCGCAGGGCTGACACGGTCACGCCGCGCTCGGCGGCCTCCTGCGGGGCGGCATACAGCTGCTCGTACCGCGGGCCCAGCAGGGCGCGTTCCCGCTGCTCAAAATATTCCGTAGGCATAGTACATTCCTCCTGTGGATGCATAAAGCGGCCCTGCGCGGCCACACTAGGCTTTGTGAGGGCACACCGCCCCCGCACTTGAAAACCGAAAGGAGATCCTTCACGATGGAAAACCGTACCGAGAACCGCAGCAACAACTGCAAGAACCAGACTTCCAACCGCACCAGCAATCAGACCACCAACAGCGCCGCCAACGAGCACAAGCACCCCAACCAGTACACCAAGGGTGCCGACGATGAGAGCGCCAAGAACAGCGTGAACAGCCGCAGCGCCAAAAACAGCCGCTGATGCTGCCCCGCCGCGCCTGACCGGACCACAGGCGTAAACACAGAGCCCGCCGCCTTCCGGCACTGTTTTCCAGTGCGGAAAGCAGCGGGCTTTCAGCGTTATCTGGTTTCGTTGGGGTCGAACTGCTGCCATAGGGTGTCGAACAGCTCGTGCACCCGGTCCAGCTGCCCGTTCAGGTACAGCCAGCCCAGCAGGCACTCAAAGCCGGTGGAGGCACGGTATTCCTCCGGGGAGGCGTGCTTGGACACGCTGGCCTTGCTGGCATTGCGGCCCCGCTTGAACATGGCCAGCTCGTCCTCGGTGAACAGCGGCTCCAGCAGCTGCTCTTCCCGGAACTGCGCCCGGGCCGAGACATACTTGACCTTTTCGGCGTTCAGGCGCCCGGCCGACAGCCGGTGATGCTCTGCCAGCCGCTGGCGCACCAGCAGTTCCAGCACACTGTCGCCCACAAAGGCCAGTGCCAGGGGGCTGAGCTCCCGCGGGTCGATCTTTTCCGATTCGTTCATAAAAAATTTCCTCTGGAAAGCGTCCTCGCCCTCTCAGCTTCGCTGCGCTCAGCAGCTCTCCCAAAGGGAGAGCCTTTGGCAAAACCGGAAAGTCTGCCGCACTGCCAAGGCCTCTCCCTTTGGGAGAGGTGGACGCGAGTTTAGCGAGCGGACGGAGAGGGTGAGCCAGTTAACCTCTTAGAAAATGTAGTCGAACTGATACTCGCCGATGAGGATGGTATCGTTCTCTTCCACGCCCTTCTGCACCAGCGCGTCCAGAATGCCGCTCTCGCCCAGCTGACGCTGGAAGTACTGCAGGCTCTCGTAGTCGTCCACGTTGCTGCCGGCCAGAATATACTCCAGCCACGGAGCTTCCACGCTCCACACATGGGCTTCCATCCGCTTGATGGTAAAGGCGCGGTCGTTGGCCTTGGGCTCCGGCTTCTTGTACTCGGGGGTGAACACCGGCACCGGCGGGATGTCCTTCAGGCGGTTGTACACCAGACCCGGCAGTTCCCGCACGCCCTGCATGGTGGCGGCGGAGATGGGCACGAAGGTCAGGCCCTTGCCCTCCACATAGGTGCGGAACGCTTCGATCTGCTCCTCGGTGGCCAGATCGCACTTGTTGCCCACCACGATCTGGGGGCGCTTTGCCAGCTCGGGGCTGAACTTGGCCAGCTCTTCGTTGATCTTTTCAAAGTCGTCCACCGGCTCACGGCACTCACTGCCGGAAACGTCCACCACATGCAGCAGCAGGCGGCAGCGCTCCACATGGCGCAGGAAGTCGTGGCCCAGGCCGATGCCCTCACTGGCACCCTCGATCAGGCCGGGGATGTCGGCGCAGACAAAGCTGGCACCCTCGCCCACCGACACGACGCCCAGCGTGGGCACCAGGGTGGTGAAGTGGTAGTTTGCGATCTTGGGCTTGGCGGCGCTGATGGTGGAGATGAGGGTGGACTTGCCCACATTGGGGAAGCCGATCAGGCCCACATCGGCGATCAGTTTCAGCTCCAGCGTCACCTGAATGTCCTCGCCGGGCATACCGGGCTTTGCAAACTTGGGGATCTGGCGGGTAGGCGTTGCAAAATGCGCGTTGCCATAGCCACCGCGGCCGCCCCTGGCGATGGTCACCGGGGTGTGGTCGGACAGATCCGCGATCACAAGGCCGCTCTCCGCGTCCTTGATGACAGTGCCCAGAGGCACCTTGATGATGAGGTTCTCGGCATTTTTGCCGTGGCAGAGGCTTGCCCCGCCCTTGCCGCCCTCATCGGCGGTATATTTGCGCTTGTAGCGGAAATCCATCAGGGTGGTGAGGTGGTCGTCCACGACGAAGATGATATCACCGCCGCGGCCGCCATCGCCGCCGTCCGGGCCGCCCGCGGCCACGAATTTTTCACGATGGAAGCTGACCGCGCCGTCGCCGCCCTTGCCCGCATGGAGCCAGATGGTGGCGATGTCGATAAAGTTGGTTTGTGCTGCCATACAGCCCCTCCTGTTCTCAAAAAAGGCCTTTTCCTCCTCGATTTAGCTCCCAATCAGGGGAGCTGGACGCGCCAGAGCGCGGCCTGAGAGGTTTTATTCTCCAATCAGAAAAGGCCGTCTTCATCAAAAAGAGCCGGGCCCTAAAGGTCCGGCTCTATGGGTTGCAGATTTTAGAAAGAAGTTACTGCTTCACGCTGCACTTCTTGCCGCTCTTGCCCACGCGCTCGAAACGGACGGTGCCGTCAACCAGAGCAAACAGGGTATCATCGCTGCCCTTGCCAACGTTCTCACCCGGCATAATGTGGGTGCCACGCTGACGAACCAGGATGTTGCCGGCCAGAACGAACTGACCATCTGCACGCTTAGCGCCCAGACGCTGTGCTGCGGAATCGCGGCCGTTCTTGGTGCTGCCTACGCCCTTTTTATGTGCCATTGTAATTTACCTCCTTAGCCGTTGATCGCAGTGATCTCAACCTTGGTGTAGGGCTGACGATGGCCCATACGGCGAGCACTGTGCTTCTTTGCGCGATAGGTGATGATGTTCAGCTTCTTGCCCTTGCCATTCTTGATGACCTTGGCAGTAACGGTAGCACCCTCAACAACGGGAGCGCCAACCTTCACAGAACCCTCCTCGCCAATAGCGAGAACCTGATCAAACTTCACTTCGGAGTCGGCCTCAACGTCCAGCTTTTCGATGTAGACGATGTCGCCCTGCTCCACGCGGTACTGCTTACCGCCGGTAACAATGATTGCGTACATTTGTTTCATTCCTTTTCGTTGTACTCGCTGGTCGTAAAGGCAGGCCCTCACAGGGGCCATTTGAAGCGCCCACACCAAGCGGCTAGAATAGTATAGCAAAAAAATGCCGGGATTGCAAGGGCTTTTTTGCGCTTTGGGGCAAATATTTTTTGTTTACCCGTTCTTTTGCTGCCGGGCCAGGTTCTCGTCCAGGATCTCCCCCACCTCTTTGTTCCACGCGGCGGTCTTTTCCAAAAATTCCGCACGGGAGGCGGAAGCGGGCAGGCTGCTTTCCGGGCCAAAGAACGCGATCGGCCCGTCCAGCTTCTTTTTCTTGGCGCGGTTGTCCGCGTTCAGGGCCAGCGGCACCATGAGCGGTTTGTCCTTATCCTTACAGGTCAGGTAAATTTCCAGCGCGAGACCAACGATTACGGCCAGCCCGGCAACGAGCTGGGACACCCGCAGGCCGATGGAGGGCACCAGCATCAGGCTGTCCGTGCGGAGAGCCTCGATCCAGAAACGGCCCGCACCGTACCAGATGAGGTACCGCAGGGTGATATCACCGTTGAACTTCCGCTTTTTCAGGTAGAAGTACAGCAGCGCAAAGCCCACAAAGCACCAGATGCTCTCATAGAGGAACGTGGGATGGACGGGCAGGTTCGGGTCAATGACAACGCCTTTCTGGGCCGTGACCGTGCTGCCCATGAGGTAGTTGCGGGTGGCCTCGCTGTACATGCCCCACGGCAGGGTGGTATTGCAGCCAAAGGCCTCCTGATTGAAGAAGTTGCCCCAGCGGCCGCAGCCCTGCCCGATGAGAAAGCCCATCGCGGCCAGGTCGAACATGGGCAGCACCGGCACTTTTCGCCACTTGCAGGCCAGACCGCCGAACAAAAAGCCGCCGATGATGCCGCCGTAGATGGCAAGCCCGCCGTCCCGGATGGCCAGCACCTCCCACAGGGAATCGTAATTGTAGGGTGCCATCGCCACATAGTAGAGCCGGGCGCAGAGGATGCCCATCACGACACCGATGAGGATGACGTCCACCATGGCGTCGGCGTCCACGCCGAACTCCACCCCGTGGCGGAACGCGAACACCAGCGCCAGGCACATGCCCACCGCGATGCAGACACCGTACCAGTAAATGTTGATGCCGCCAATGGAAAAGGCAACACGGTTCAGCGGAAAGCTGAGCCCCAGTGCCGGAAATTCTACCAGATTCGTCAAATGCGTCATGTCAGTCCTCCAGTTCTGCTTCGTCGTCCGTGTCGGGCAGGTCCGCCGTGCCGTCCGGGTCGATGTACATCGCTGCCATCCGGCCCGGCTGCAGGATGGTCTGCAAGGCGGCATCGGCGTCTTCGGCGGTCAGCGCCGCCAGCGTTGCGATCTGCTGGGCGACCGTCTGGCCGGAGAGGGCGAAGTCTGCCATCTGGCTGGCCGAGTCCTCCACATTTTCCAGATTTTCGATCAGCTGGCCGTACTTTTCGTTCTTGCA
>ENA-UEQL01000253-UEQL01000253.1-human-gut-metagenome-genome-assembly--contig:-NODE-253-length-35993-cov-19.669033_pt1 | contig 35993 bp, 54 predicted proteins | sample MGYA00242905_ERZ507926 | MGnify/ENA primary metagenome ERZ507926 (study PRJEB26167, sample SAMN06115531) | human gut metagenome | host: Homo sapiens | place: China:Henan | collected 2015-09-09...
CAAGAGAATCGCATCCGACGGCAGACCCATCGAAGTCACCGATACCCCCGCGGGCCTGAGCGAAAACTCGGGTGTCAAGAACAGCATTGTGCAGCCCGTTATGGCGCGCGACATTTCCCGCGCCGGCACGGAGGTATATGTCGCCCCCTTCTACAAGCTCACCTACGACGAGGACGGCTACTGCGTCAAGATGACGGCCTGCGCCATCCCCGAGGACGTCGCGGAAAAGCTCGCGGAGCTGAACAAGTAAAAAAGCCGCCCGGGTGGGCGGCAAATTGACAAAGCGCGGCGCGCGTGGTAGAATGAGCGGGCCGGTAAGAGCGTGAAACAGGTTGTTCCCCCGAAAGGGGGTGACCGCATGAGCACAGAAGCGACCATTGCGTTACTTATGCTTGTGATTGCGGCGATCAAGTTAGGCATCGACCTAAAGAAATAACCGCCACCTGAGAGGCAGCGGCTTTCCTTTCGACCTTAAATCGATTAGGGGGAGCGACAAGCACCTCGCCCGTGCGCCGCTCTTACTGGCCTTAGTATAGCACCGCGTCCGCCGCTTTGTCAAGCACGACAAGGCGGCTTTTTTCGCGCCGCTGGAAAGAGAGAATGCCTATGAACTTATCGACCGTTGCATCGACCTGCTCGGAGATCACGGTCATTCTGGCCGCGCTGGCGATGCTCATCAAGCCGCTCCGCAGGAAGCTGCTGGGGCTGGACAAGCTGACCGACGCGCTCAAATGCCAGCTCCGGCATGACATGCTGCACACCTACTACCGCCACAGGGAGGACCACACCATCCGGCAGTACGAGCTGGAGGATTTTCTCTATCTCTACCGCGGGTACAAGGCCCTCGGCGGAAACAGTTTCATTGACCGCATCAAAAGCGAGATCGACGAGTGGGAGGTAATGTCATGAAAGACGTCAAGGGCTCGACCTCGGAGGAGATTCGCATGATCCGCGCCATCCAGCGCTCCGCTGGGGCGCTGGACAACGGCTGGATCGGCAACCAAACCTTGAGCGACATCGCCGCCAAGCTCGGCGCGGACTGCTTCCCGCTCAATGTCGAGCTGTACGGCCAGCCCTGCATCCTCGCGCGGGACATCGAACCCGTCAACATGAGCGGTCCGCTGCCGCGCAACGCCATCTCGGGGAGCTTTTCTTGGCAGGGTCAGCCCTGCTCCATCCTCGTGCGCGGCGGCAAGGTCGTGCGCGGCATGAGCTGTCACTATCCCCGCCCCGAGAGCGTGCTCTACAAGACCACGGACGGCGCGGTGCGCATTGCCCGCGTCTCCTCGGCGGCGGCGCTGGGCGGCGTCGTGTGGGCGGTCGGTGGGCTTGGCCTGCTCGACCGCTATGATCCCGCGGCGGAGGGCTTTACCGGCGCTTACTCCGACGTACTGCGCAAGACCAACCACACCGTCCTCGGCTACAAGGGCGGGATGCTCTACGGCGTCTACTGCCGCAGCATGACCGCGCAGCAGGTCAACGCCTTTTGTCGGGACAAGCTCAAGCTGGAATACGCCGTCATGTTAGACGGCGGGCACGTCGCCGCCATCAACGGTGCGTGTAACAAGATCAACACCAACCAGCGGCAGTTCTATGCCGTGCGGTTTTTGTAAAGGAGGCAAATATGCAAAATCGACTTGCCAATCTGCTCACGGTCAAGAGCATTGTAACCATCGCGCTCACGGCGGTTTTCTCGGTGCTCGCACTACGCGGCAGCATCAGCGGGACGGAGTTTCTGACGATTTTCACAACCATCATCGCCTTCTACTTCGGCACCCAGACCGAGAAGAAGAAAAATGAAGAGGTTTCTTGAGACCCTGACTGCGTGGGAGGGCGCTGTGCGCGGCGACGCGGTGCATAAGCAGATCGTGGACGCCTACAACAGCTACATCCCCCATCCGCGCGGCTACAAGCTCACCTATTCGGACGACTACTGCGCGGCGATGGTGTCCGCGGCGGCAATCCTCTGCGGCCTGACGGAGGCCATTCCCGTCGAGTGCTCCTGCGGTGAGCAGATGAAATGGTATCAGGCACGCGGCCAATGGATCGAGGACGACGCGCACGTCCCAACGGTCGGCGAGCAGGTTTTCTACCATTGGAACGACCGCAAGGACTACGCCCTCACGGATTGCACCGGCGCTCCGAACCACACGGGCATCGTGACCGCCTGCGACGGGCAGAGCTTCACGGTGTTCGAGGGGAACAAGGGCAAAACCCACGAGTGCGCGTACCGCGTCATTCCCGTCAACGGGCGCTATATCCGCGGCTTCGGCGTGCCGGAATATCCCGCGGACAAGACCGTGCTTACGCGCGGCGACAAGGGCGCGGCGGTCGGGAAGCTGCAAGAGTTCCTAAATGCCTGCGGCTATGCGCTGGACGTGGATAACTCGTTCGGCCCCGCGACGCAAAGGGCGTGGGGAGAGTACATCGCCGCATACATCCTCAAGGCCCTAAAATGATTTGTGCCCGATTCGGGCACGGAAAGGAAAACCGGTGGGAAGTCTGCAACACTTCCCCTCGCGTGGGCGCCTGCAAGCCGTGGTGCCTCTATGGACACACAGCACAGAGAGATCCGCGCTCAACTTTCCGCGATGGCTCCGCGCAGAGCCATTTCCTACATTCGTTCCTTCGACCTGCCGCCCGACGAGGCCGCGAGCCTCATCGAGTGCGACGTGCGCGGGCGGTCCTGCGTTCAGGCGGCGGAGCTGCTCCACCTCAGCGTGGACGGCCTCGCCAAGCTGCGCCGCCGCGCCTACCGCAAAATCGCAGACGGACAAAACGAGAGCGCCGACTAATCGTCGGCGCTCTCGTTTTTCTCTTCCACAGCCACAAGCGTCCAGCCCTTATAGGTCGACGCGGTGTACGGGGCCCCGTTTTTCCGGCGCAGCTTGCCCTCCATCGACCGCTTGAGCTGGCGGAAGCCGGCGGCGATCCTCGCGGCATTCTCGTCGGTCGGCTCCTCGCCAAAATGATCGGCGGCGTGCTCTCTCGCCCAGTCCAACAGATTGACCGCGACGACAGGCTCCCCTTTCGGCGAGCGCAGGTGCCAAATCTTGGCGTTGCGGTTTTGCGGCCCGCGCTGCCCTCCCGGCAGAGCCATAGCGGCAGCCGTGCCGTGGGCCAGGTTACCGGTTTTTTTCGCTGCCGCGGCGGCGCTCTGCTTGGCGGCGGTGCTCCACTTGTTGTGCCGTCCCTTGTGCTGTTGGCTGCGCCATGCGGCGGAGCAGTCCGGTGAGCAAGTGCGCTTATTGTTGCTGGGCGGCGTGTCAAATTCCGCTCCGCAGATCACGCAGCGTCGGATCATAACAGCTCCCGCGCATCCACGCCGAGCGCGTCGGCGATGGCAAGCAGGTTTTTGGCGGTCAGGTTGCCCGCCTCGGCCTCGCCCAGCTCCACCCGCTGGATCTGACGGATGTTGACGCCGGACCTTTGGGCCAGCTCGGCCTGCGTCATGTCCGCCATGCGGCGGGACCACTCCAGCTTAGTGATCGGTCGGTTGTGGCAGTCTCTGCCGTAGTTGACCAGCGAGCAGACGGTGCAGTCCCCGTCCTCGCGCTGGCAGTCGTTGTATTTTCTCCGCATCTTGTCTCCTCCTCTTAGCAGATAACCTTAACGACCTCGGCGTCACGGATGATGAGCTCGCCGTCGTCCTCGCCGTACTCGGCCTCGTTGCCGCAGATGATCGCGACGTGATCGCCAAAATAATTGTTGACGCCCAGGCGGTCAAGACTGCAGACGCAGATACCGTCATGCTCGACGCCGGTATCGTCGCCGTTGTCCCAGACGTGGGAAAGGTGCTCAATCGTGCCAAGCTCAAACTCCTGCTCCTGGACGCGCACGCCGACGAATTCGTAGTCCCAGCTGAGATCCATTTCCTCAGCGACCTTCTTAATGTTCTTGATCATCTCGGCGTTCATCATCATTTTCGTATCCTCCTGGGTTGTTCCCCTCTCTTGTTTACATCCTTATTATACGCTAATATTAGCGTAATGTCAAGAGGAAAATGCAAAAAAAAATAAAATAATTTTTGGCAGAACGCGGGCAGTTTGCGGGCAGTTTGAAAGCCGAAAACCGCGGTACGATAGAGGCAGAACAAAAGGAGGTGCAGCGCATGGAGCAATTTGCGATCGCGGGCTATTCCGGCAGCGGCTGCGTGATGGTCGCCGTCGACGGCAGCGAGATCTACCAGGTGGACTATTTCGGCAACCGCCAGCAGCTCATCGGCAAGACTGCCTCGGCCTACGCCGAGCTGGAGGCCACCACGCAGGAGTACTACGACAAGCTCGTCGAGCTGGGCGTCATCACCCCGCCCAAGACGCAGGAGGAGCTGATGGGCGAGATGCAGTCGGCCATGAGCGACATGGCGGAGATCATCAAGGGCCTCTCGGCCCAGGTAAAGGAGCTGAAGGAGAATGGACATCAAGCAAATTCTGACGGCAGCGGCGAGAATGTTCCCCAGCGCCGACCTGCAAGGCGCGGCGGCGAGAGCGGAGCAGGCGATCAGCGGGACGGCTGACACGCTCGAGGGCGTGCAGAGCACGGCGCGCCGCCTTGGCATCGACCCGAACATCGCCAACAGCCTCTACGCGCGCTACGGGCGCACGATGCAGGCAAAGGCCCTGTGCGGCCTCCTCGGCACGACGCCCGAGGCTTTGCGCTCCGACGCCAATAAAATACTCGGCGGCGCGCAAAACGCCTCACAGGCCCCGCAAAAGGGCAAAGCGGGGCAGTCCTCAAAATTCCCCCGGCTTAAGTAGCCGTCGGAATAAATAATTTTGCGAAAGGAGCACGAACACATGGAAGAGCGCAGCACCGGTATGAGCTGGATCGCAGTCCTTTTCGTCATCATCGTGGTCGTCGCCATCTTCGGCGGCAACTTCGGCGGCGGCTGGGGCTGGAATCGCAGCGGAAACCCCTACCCCGCGCAAGAGGGCGGCTGCAACCGCGTGAGCAACTGCCAGGTCGAAAAGCAGGGGATCGTTGACGCGGCGCGCACGCAGTATCTCATTGAGCAGCAGAGCAACAACACCCGCGCGGCCATCAACGCAAGCACGGAGGCCATCACCTCGCAGGCAAGCCGCATCTACGAGCAGCGCCTGCAGGAGACCATTTTCGACCTGAAGATGGAGAACCAGAGCCTCAAGACCGGCATCTTCACGAAGGAGCAGACCGACGCTCTGGCCGCGAAAATCTCCGATTGCTGCTGCGGTTTCAACCGCCGCCTCGACGCGATCGAGTGCCGCATGCTGACCAAGCCGACCCTCTACGGCGTGGCCGCCACCGGCGCGGGGCAGATCATCCCCGCGACCTGCGGCTGCAACGGCAGCACCAACCTCTAAGACCATGCTCCCCGCACGGGGAATATGGTAGGCCCTGCAGGCCGGGAAGCAGGCGGGGCAAATGCCCCGCCTATCTTATTTTGTGAAAGGAGACACCAAAATGTCCTGTAAATCCGCTCTCTATGCTGCCATGCAGACGCCCTCCGCGGTCGCGGTCGGCGGCGTCATCCCGCTCGGCAGCCTCATCCGCCGCTACGGCTGCGACGTCAGCCTCAACGGCAACGCCGTCAACATCACCGGCGCGGGCTACTATGACGTCGACGCCTCGCTCACCGTCGCGCCCGCCGCAGTCGGCACCGTCACCGTCACGCTCTTTAAGGACGGCGTGGCCGTCCCCGGCGCGACCGCCTCGGCGACCGCCGCCGCTGCGGACGATGCGCTTGACCTCAACATCACGGCTCTCGTGCGACAGGTCTGCTGCGCGGCGGGCTCCGCTCTGACGCTGGTGCTCACCGGCGCCGCCGCGTCGGTCGACAATGTGGCGCTGCGCGTCCAGCGGATCTGAGAGGTGCGCTATGATGCAGCTCTTGATCGGTATGCTGCTCGGCGCGATGGTCTCGACCCCCACGGGCCGCAGCATCGGCAACCAGATCGGCGACGCGGCGCTTAAAAAGGTCAAGGACGCCGTGCAGGCGTCCGCGGCCGGAGAGGAGGCTGACGATGGAAAATCTGCATGAGCAGCTCAAGGCGTATATTCCCAAGCTCGAGCGCAGCATCCAGTCCTACATGACGCAGACGCCGCCCTCGCCCAATTCCGCGCAGGGCATCATGGCGATGTGGGAGTGTCTGACCATGCTCAAGGCGGCGGAGGCGGGCACCTGCGGCGAGTTCACCCGCGAGCAGGCCGAGCAGTGGGCGCAGCACATGCGCAACACGGACGGCAGCACCGGCGCGCACTGGAGCATGGAGCAGACCACCTCGCTCGCCGAGAGCCTCGGCGTGAGCCGCGACGAGGTCTCGCCCTGGTGCTGGTGGATCGCCGTCAACATGATGTACTCCGACTACTACGGCGTCGCCTCCCACTTCGGCGTCGCCACGCCGGAGTTCTTCGCGGAACTCGCCCGCGCCTTTCTCCTCGACGAGGACGGCCCCGGCCCCAAGCCCAAGATGTCGGCCTACTACTGCGGCATCGTTAAGGGCAAGGCGTGACCGTGTCTGCAAATCCGTCTGTAAAATGGCGTCTTAAATCTGGCGCACAGCGCACAGAAACGCGCATAACGCACAAATTTGTGCAAGCGTAAAAATGCGCGAAAGCCCTGAAAATAAAGGAAATCCCGCAAACTCAACGGTTTGCGGGATTCCTTTTATTTGGTCCGAGTGGCGGGATTTGAACCCACGGCGAAGATGTTAAAACGCTTAATTTATAAGGGCATTTTTTATGCATCTGCAAATCTGTCTGTAAAATTACTCCTATTCCCCCTCTCTCCTGCCCTGTTTGCCGGTGCGATAGAACTCGCTCATCTTATTCTCGGCATGCAGGCGGTCCGCCTGCGCGAGGCGCAGGTAGAACTTGTGGATCGTGTTGTGGTCATTCCAGCCGCCAATCTCCTGCACCTCCAGCTCAGTCAATCCCACATGAAACCCGAGCGAGGCGAACGAGCGGCGCAGACCATGCACACCGCATTCCGGCAGTCCGGCTTTCCGGCAGATCGTATTGATGCCGCCCCGCAGCGAGTTTTCTGTGCAGGCCAAAATCGGCTTGCCTTCGTCGTGCAGCTCTTTCAGCCGGTCATACAGCGCCGGGATCATAATGCGGATCGTGCGCTGTGAGCTCACATTTTTGTTGGTCTTTTTAAAAACATACTGATTCGAGCTGTTCATCACGCGCGAGCCGGAGACGGTGATCGTCTTTTGCTTGAGGTCGATGCGGTTCCACGTCAAGCCGAATATTTCCGACCGGCGCAGGCTGTGCAACGCGAGCAATGCGCCTGTCTCAAACTGAGAGCCCTTGACGGCATCGACAAACTCTAATATCTGGTCGTAGGTCAGCCACGGCAGCTCTGTGTGTGCGTTTTTCTGGGGCAGGCGGACGCGCGGCGGCGTGATGTCGTTCTCGCGCATGACCTCTGCCACAAGGCCCCACGCATTGCGCACGGTCTTTGGCGCGAGCGTCCGAGCCTCGGCGTCGACCGCCGCCTGCCATCCGGTCAGATCGGTGATCGGCTGCGCCATTTTCCCAGGGAACCGGTGGAGCTTGACTGCCTCATAGCCGCGGATGGTGGAGGGCGAAAGCGCGATTTTGTTGACGTCAACAAAATGGTCGATCGCCTGCTCCAGCGTCAGGCCCGCGGCCTCGGCTGCCTTCCGCGCCTCGAGGAAGCCCGCGCGGACGGCGCGGGCGCGGGCGAGGCACAGCTCGCGCGTCGGCTCGGTGACGCTCTGACCCTCCGCGCGGAGGTAGACCGTCCAGCTGCCGGAGGGCAGTTGCTTGGGCGTCGGCACCTTGACCTCTTCCCTGCTACGGCGCTCGCGCAGCTGCTTGACGCCGCACCAGTTGCAATAGATCGAGTTTTCGGGGATCTCTCTGCCGCAGGCCTTGCAGTTCATCGCGCTGCCTCCCTTCGCGAAAAATATTCTTGCTTTTTCGACGCGGCTTTGCTATGCTATCCGTGGCGCTGCCAGTACAACGGTACAGGGTAGGCGGTTGGCTCCTCCATCCCGGAGGGGACTTCTTTCCCCTCCAAGAGAGGGGTGATGCGTATGATTACATATTCAGAGCTGTTTGAGTTCTGTCTTGTCGTGATCGGCATTATTGGCCTGTGTTTTCAGGCAAAAAAGAAGTAACCGCCCTGCCTCCACGCAAGCGGTTACTCTTTTTGAGAAACTAACTTGAGGGGCCAACCGTCTACCGGCAGCGCCCTTCGTTTGTACTTTCAGTATAGCCGCTGAATGTGAAATTGTCAAGCATGAATTAAAGCCGCGCTTTACGTTTTGATGCAACGACCGCCGCCATGCCGGGCGGCGGCCTTGTGGGTCTGTTATTGGTTTCCTGCAAATGCAAGGACGATACAGCCGATCGCAACAACGCCGGCTCCGACCCAAACCGAAGGAGCGACCAGTATAAAGATTAAGCCAATCAGCGAGATCAGTATGCCCATTGCCAATAAAACGGCATAGTTGTTTGAGCTCACGCTTTCGCTGGCTACGCGATGAGACTCCGGGGATGCTGTGTATCCGGCGGCCGGCGATTCGAACTCCGTATGCTTGACGGTCCATCCGTGCATATAGACGGCGATCCACGCGAGCAGCATAATGACAGCGAGCGAAGCAAGTACAAAGGTCTTGACCCCAAACGCAGAAAATATGACAGCGCCAATAATTGCGAAAACCGCAAGAACCTCGACCAGCAGCCACATGCCGAGCAACTGGAGCCCTGTCCCCGTGAATTTCAGGCGGCAGCCGTTGATAACGGAATGGCTTTTCGTCCAGCGCATCATCATACAAACCGCCCACGGAAGGCCGATGCCGAGCGTAACGATCGTCAGAAGTCCGGCGAGAAGGCTTTTCCCGAGATAAAAAATCGGTTCGCCGTCAAAGTACGAAACAGCGACGCGGTCCTGTGTGTTTTCCATATTCGCCTCCCGTGCCCGAATCGGGCACAATTTTTTATTTTCTCCGCGAATTTGCGGGGAATTTATGAGTTCGTCCCTTGTTTCGACACAATAACCGCCTGAAAGGTGCTATGGTAAAAATACACGCAGGTGCTCCGGAGGTGTCAGCTCGCCTGCGCAGGCCCCGTCGTCAGTTGCAGGGGCGGCGGGGCCGCTTTACAATGGAATATCTGGCCGGTCTAAAATACGAGTAAAGAGAGGTACATAGACATGTCAGATCAGCACCGCGCGCCGCAGGACTTGACCGAGTTACACCAACGCCTCATCGAGAAATACCGGCGGCTGACGCCGGAAAACCGTGGGCGTCTCATGGCCTATCTTGAGACGATAGCAGCAGGTCCAGATATTCCTCCAGCTTTTCCCGATTCCGCGCGCTGAGCGCGTCATACCCGGCCAGCAGCCTGTCCTCCTCCGAGGGCGGGCTGCTTTTCTGCGCCTCGCCGAGCAGGTCGGAGGTGGTGACGCCGAGGTACTGCGCGAGCAGCTGCACCTTTGCGACGGACGGAGTTTGCCCCTTTTTCACATTGGGAAGCAAGTCCTTGCCTGCGCCACTCTCTTTGCAAGCAATAGTTGGCGCAACGCCCTTTAGCTCGCAATACTTTTTAACATTTTGAACAAACAGAGATGTATCCAATGCTTTAAATCCTCGCTTGGAGTTGTTAATAAGCGACAAATATCTATAATTAACGATTTTCCTATTGACAATCGTTAAAAGGCGATTTATGATAGGCGTACAAGGTTAAAGCGAGACTTTAACCGAGAGAAAGGAGGTGGGAAACGGTGAAACGCTTTGACGGCTCGTGGGCGCAGCTGATCCTTTCGGTCGCGGCGCTGATCGTGTCCCTAACGGTGTTTATCCTCGGTTTTTTTGTTTAAGGCAAAAAACTGCTGATGAGCGATGCGATGGAAACGAGGATCGCAGCAACAGAGATCCAAAGCGAGATTTTCGAGCGGCGGTCACTGTCGAGCGTCAGCGTCGAGGCATCCAGCGCAGCGCGCCCCTTGTCGGTGATTTTATACGCAGTGACCGAGAGGCTTACGATAACAGGGGCGATCAATTTCCGCTCTACGAGAGACCGACTCCGCTCAGGATCATAGCTCGGTGCGGTCATGAGCTGATCGACAAACACCGGCGCATCCTGTTTTTCAAGCCATTTCAAGAGCTCGCGCTCAGGCTTGCTCAAAAGTTCCATGCAGCTTACCCCTATAAGTTAAAGCGTCACTTTAACTTATACCACACATTTTTGACGAAATCAATAGAAAGGGTGTGAAGAATTGACGAGATTTCGAATCCGCGCACTGCGCGAGGCGCGCGGCATGACGCGCTACGAGCTGGCGCAGGCGGCGGCGGTCAGCTATCAGGCCATCGCCCAATGGGAGAGCGGCGCGGTCATGCCGACAGCGGACAAGCTGCCAACCATCGCGGCCGTGCTGGATTGTGAGGTCAACGACCTTTACGACGACGAGGCGCTGCGCGCAGCGAGCGAGGCGGCGAGGGCCGCGGTGGCGGCCAAGGGCGCGGCAGACGCGAGAGCGCTGGCCGCAGGAAAGTGAGGAGGTGAGGACATGCCGCGCGTAAATTTAGGCCGCAACACGAGCAACGAGAAGCTCGTCGCCCTGATCTGGGGCATGGCGGATGTGCGGGGCCTGACGAACGAGCAGCTCGGCGACAAGGCGAACATTTCGCGCACGACGGTCGCCCGACGGAAGGCGAAGCCCGAGGACCTCACGCTCGGCGAGCTGCGGCGGCTGGGCCGTGCGCTCGGCATCCCGATCGAGGAGCTGCGCGAGGCCATCCGTTACTAAACCTATACCACAAAGGAGGACGAAAGACAATGGCAGCGTTATACCCGAATATTTATCAAAGAGGGCGCAAGGTGACCCTTTTGACGCAGGAGGAGGCGGCGGAGCGGCTGCACATCTCGCCCGAAACGCTCAAGCGCTACGAGGGCGGACGGCTCACACCGCCGGACGAGACCGTCGCGAAGATGTGCAGCGTCTACGGTGTGCCCTGGCTGGCGCTGGAGCACGCGAAGGCAACCGACCGGCTGGGCATCCTGCCGGAGCTGGAGCCGAAGCCGCTGCCGATGGCGACCATCTCGCTGACCAACCGTTTGCGCGACGCAGCGGACCGGCTGGCCGGACTGCTCCGCATCGCCGAGGACGGCGTGATCGACGACACGGAGCGCCCGGAGTTCGACAACATCGTGCGGGACCTGCGCGAGACCATCGCCGCGGCCTATCAGGTGATTTATGCGGACGCAAAAAAAGAACGCCCCGAGACTGGCACCTCGAAGCGTTCCGTGTCCCAGAGGAAAACCCCTGAAAACCATTGCAAGGCTATTGTACCGCAGAAAAAGAGAAATGTCAAGGCTCTCCGAGAGGAGGCGCGCGCATGACGGGACTGGACATCTTCCTGATTCTCGTCGGCGTCACGTCTCTCACGGAGCGGCTGATGAAGATCATCGTCTATTTAGACCGCCCAAGAGGCAGGAGAAGTGGCTATGACTCGAGATGAGATATTGAGAGAGAACAAACGCGGCGGGGGCATGTTTGCCGTCATCCCCTCCGTCGTAATGCTGGATGAGGAGCTGCCGGCCTCGGCCAAGCTCCTCTACGGCGTGATCACATGGCGCAGCGGCAAATATGGCTTCTGCTGGGCGACCAACGATGTGCTCGGGGCCGACGTCGGTATTAGCGGCAAGCGGGTCTCCCCGCTCATCACGCTGCTGGAAAATCGCGGCCACATCGAGACGGAGTTGCTGCTCAATACGGCGCTTTCCGGCGGCAAGCAGCGGAACATCTATCCGGTGGTCAAGAGTGCCCGCGGGCTGGCGAGGGGTATGCTCAAAAATGAGGATACCCTATCCTCAAAAATGGGGAGGGGGTCTCCTCAAAAACGAGGAGACGGTATCCTCAAAAATGAGGAGCAAAAAAAGAAAAATAAATATATAAATATACCCCCTATAGTCCCCCATGACGTTGCAGACGTTTTGCTCGATTACTGCGGCGAGGACGAACAGCTGCTCTCCGCCCTCTGCGGGCTGCTGGAAAACCGCGCCAAGGTGAACCGCAGCAAGACCGTGATGACCACGCGAGCCATGAACGGCATCCTCGGCCGGCTCGACCGGCTTTCCGTAGGCGACCGCGCGATGAAGCTCGCGCTGCTGGAACAGGCGATCACGTGCAATTGGCTGACGGTCTACGAGCTCAAGCCGGACAAGCGGCCGCGTGCATCGGGCGGCGGCTGGGCTAAGGACACGGAGGTGATCTGATGCCGGATTGGGTCAAGCAGAACGAGTACGCCGTGGTCGGCGCACTGCTCGAGGACCAGCACGATATCGGCGAGGTCGCCGAAAAGCTCAAGCCGGACGCCTTCTCCGTCGTGCTGCTGCGCACGGTGTACCAGGAGATCATCCGGCTGCACTTCGCCGACGAGCCGATCAGCGCGGCGAGCGTGCTCAACGCCATCGGCTCGGACTACGAGCCGGTCATCAAGCAGGCGCTTGAGTTTTCAGCTTTCGCCCGCAGCGACCTGCCGTTTTACGCCGGCGTGCTGATGGAGCAGAGCCGGCTCGGACAGGTCCGGCACGCGGCAGCCGAGCTGGCGGCCTCGGAGACGATGGACGCCGCCAACGACGCGATGGCTGCCCTTAACGGCCTGATGGTGACCAAAAGCTCCGTGCAGGTGGTCGATTCCGGTGAGGCCGCGGCAGACTTTTTCGCGCGCCTGGGCAGCTCGCCGGAATACCTCAAGTGGAACATCCCGGACATCGACGCAAAGGTCTATGCCGAACCCGGCGACCTGATTCTGCTCGGTGGGTACCCGAGCTCCGGCAAGACTCTGCTGGCCGTGCAGCTCGCGCTCAGTATGAGCCGGGCCTACCGCGTCGGCTTCTTCTCGCTGGAGACCAGCGCGCGGAAACTGACCGACCGCATCATGTCGCATCTGAGCCAGGTCCCGCTTGCGAAGATTAAGCGGCGCGATCTGAACGATGCGGAATGGGCGGCGCTCGCCGACGCATCGACGAAATTTGACGCGCTGCCGTTCAGCATCGTGCCGGCGGCCGGATTCAGCGTCCACGACATTCAGGCCGTCGCGCGCAATCGAAAGTTCCAGATCATCTTTGTGGATTATTTGCAGATCATCAACGAAAAGGGCAAGGATCGCTTCGACAAGGTTTCGAATATTTCGCTGGGTCTGCACACCTTTTCGCAGGAGAGCAAGATCGCGGTGATCGCCCTCTCGCAGCTCAGCCGACCGGAAAAGGAATCTGGCAAGCCGAAGCCTCCCACGATGGCCTCCTTCCGCGAGAGCGGTCAGATCGAGCAGGACGCTGACGTGGCATTTATCCTCTACCCCAGCGACCCAAACGACAACGCGAGCTCACGCATCCTCAAGGTGGCGAAGAACAAGGAGGGCGAAAAGGCGATAATCGAGCTGGACTTCGACGGTGCGACGCAGACCATGCGCGTGCGCGAGAAAACGCGCGGCGAGCACTACCGTGAGGTGCATAAAGCCATAGCGGCCGCCGGCAAGGGCTGCGCCGGGCAGGTCAAATTCACCGAGATCAGGAACGACCCCAACGCACCAGTCTAAGAGAACAGACAGAAAGAGAGAAACGACATGCCAAGAATCGGAGATCCCCACGCCATTTTGGCGGACATCGGCGCGGCCATCGGCCCCGGACATCGGGAGCTTCCGCGGCTGCTGCCCGGCCGCATCGTGTACATCAACCGCGCGCACCGCTGGTTCCTCGTCGAAGCAGACCTCGGCGACGGCGTCAAGGTCCGCGAGGGCTTCAAGTTTTGACAGAGACAGAAACAGGAGGAAACCATGAAAACCATTGCGATCATGAACAACAAGGGCGGCGTCGGCAAGACCGTCACCGCCATCAACCTTGCCGACATCCTCGTCGCGGACTACAAGCAGCGCGTGGCGCTGGTGGACTGCGACGGGCAGGCGAACCTGACGCGCTTTTTCCTGCCGGGGGCGGACAAGCTGGAGCTCACCACCACGGCGGACGTGCTGCGGGGCGACTGCGAGCCGCTGTGGAGCGACAACCTTGTGCCGATCCGTCCCGGGCTCGACCTGCTGCCGAGCAGCTCTGACCTCTACGAGCTCGACCTGCAGGCGATCAAGGACGGCGTGAGCGCGCCGGAACGACTGCGCCATTTCGCTGAGGCCGCGGCTGCGGACAGCGAGGTGGACTGGATGATCTTCGACTGCCCGCCCGGCTACACGCTCGCGAGCGTCGCGGCGCTGCTGAGCGTGCGCGAGGTGATGATCCCCGCGCTCGCCGACAAGTTCTCGCTCGACGGCGTGTTTGCCGTGATCGCGCAGCTGCGCGGCCTGAGCGCGGCCTGTCCGGCTCTTCGCTCCCGCGTGCTGCTGACGCAGACGCGCAGCGCGGAGGTCGTGGGCGAGTGCGAGAAGCTGCTGCGGTCGCAGCGCGTGCCGCTGTACCGCACGAAGATCCGGCGCACGGACAAGGTGCCGGAGAGCACGGTGACGCTTTCGCCGATGCGGGAGTACAGCCCGCGCAGCCGCGCGGCGGTCGATTACCGCTGCCTTGCCGGCGAGCTGATGGAGGAGGTTTAACAATGGCGGGCAAAAAGTTTGACATCACGAAATTCGCGGCGACGCTGCCCGAGGCCGTGCCCGAATCGGGCACGACGATGGAGCTCGCGCTCGGCGACATCCTCGACAATCCGCGCAATTTCTACCCGCGCCCGGACAACAACGCGCTCGGCGCGCTGATGGAGTCCATCCAAGTCAACGGCCTGCTTGAGCCGCCGACCGTCGTGCCGGCAGAGGACGGTAAATATCGCCTGATCTCCGGCCACAGCCGCATGGCGGCGCTGCGGCTGCTCGCGGCAAATCAAGACGAGGCCGTCGCGAAGCAGTTCGCCTCGGTGCTCTGCCGCGTGCTGCCCGCGATGACGGAGGAGCAGGAGCTCTGCGCCGTGATCGAGGCCAACCGTCAGCGCGTGAAGTCCAACGCGCTGCTTGCGGAGGAGGCCGAGAAGCTCAAAGAGACTTATATTCGGCGCAAGAAGGCCGGCGAGGAGTTCCCGGTCGGCCTGCGCGAGTGGATCGCCAGGGAGATGCAGATCAACGCGACGAAGGTCGGCAACCTGCAGGTCATCAAAAAGGGCCTCAAGGTGCCGGGCATCATCAGGAAGTGGGAGGCGGGTGAGCTGCCCGAGGCCGCGGCGCTCGAGATCGCCCGCATGGACGACGAGACGCAGTACCGGCTGCTGGATTGGGTGATCGACAATCACCGCACATGGACGATCAACAATGTGCGCGAGTTTTCGACCTGCTGGACCTGCTGCAAGCACAAATGCCCGGATACCGGCAGCTTCTGCCCGAACGCCACGAGGATGTATGCCGGCCGTTATCGCTACGGCGAGTGGAAGTGCGCCGGCTGCTGCCGCGAATGCCGCAGCAAGGAGACCTGCTCTACCGCCTGCCACTTCGTGGTCGCCGAACGGCCGCAGAAGGAGCCGGAGCCTGCCGTGCCCCGAAATCCGGCAGCCGACGATCCTCGGCTCAAGAATATGACCCCGAAATTCTGCGAGCGCGTCAAGGCTCTGCGCGAGGCGACCGGCCTGACGCGAAAGGCATTTGCCGAGAGTATCGGCGAGTACCCCGCGACCTATAGCGCATGGGAGAACAACAGCCTTGCCGGTGCGGGCTCTCTACCCAAGCTGGCTCTGGTGCTCGGCACCACGATGGACTACCTCTGCGGGCTGACGGACGATCCCGCGCCGAAGCCTCCCACCTTGTTCAGCGTGGACCTCTGCTCGCCGGTCTGGCTGCCGCTCGACGCGGAGCATTGGCCGGCCGAGGGCGCGCTGGTCGTGCTCAGCTACGAGACCGGCCTCGGCGGCAGCAGCTACCTCGTGGCCCGCTGCGCCGGCAGCGCGGATGATGAGTACCCGTTTATCTCGACGGACGCGGGGACCACGGTCGACGACATCGTCGAGTGCCGCTGCGACCGCTGGCTGCCGCTCGCCGAGTGCAGGCGCGGAGAGGAGGGCGCATGAAAAACGCTTACGCAAAGGAGCAGGCGGAGCTGCGGGCACACAAGGTCCGGCGACTGCGGAGCCGGCTTGAATACGTGGAACAGGAGGGCTGACAATGGCTAAATACATTGAGCGCGGTGCATTTATCGAGGCGGTGAAAGATATCCCAATGTGGGGCAGCGTGGCGGCTATGCTTGCGGATAGCATTCCCGCCGCAGACGTGGCCCCGGTGGTGCATGGGCGGTGGGACGAGGTAGACTTGGTTGAGATGAAGAGCGGTGGACATGAGCTTATCAGGACGCCCAATGCTGCCTTATAAGGCAAAAAAGATTTTTTTTTGAGGTCTTGCGTTATGGAAGGCATTACAATTCTTTATACCTACACTTATACTCCGGGTAAACTTGAATTTATATTTTGCGCGTGTATGTTTGTCCTTTGTATGACTATATCTGGGGCATTATTACCTAGAGATAAGTGCATGAGTCTTTTTGCAGCTGTGGCTACCATAATTTTCCTTATTGGTTGTATTTTTACCTATAGTCTTAGACTTAATTCTCGGGAGCGGTATGAAGTTATTATTGACAACAAATCAGTTAATTTCTCTGAGTTTAATGAAAAATATAGAGCAATCGAGGTTCGTGGTAAAATCTATACAATCGAGGAACGTAATCCATACTCCAACTGCGGAGCTAAGATGGAACAGGAGGCGAGATAAATGGATCTTGAAGAAGCAATCTCCCATCTCAAGGAACTCATAGATAATCATGATTTCGAATGTCTGGGATGCAAACGAGACCACGAGGAGCTACTCGGCTTTTTGGAGGAACTAAGGCAGCGGAGGGGCGAAAATGGACGGAGGTGCTGACAATGCCTGAATTTAGACGCTTGACCTACAAGACGCCGGACGGGGCGTGGGGCATCGAGGGCGTGAGCCTGCTCACCTGCCCGGCGCGGCTCTATGGCGCGGCCGCAAAGCTGTGCGACATGGAGAGCCTGTGCGAGGACGTGTACCGCGCCAAGGACGCCGAGCTGACGCTCGACGCGCTGCAGGAGCTGGTGGACAAGGGGCTCGGCGGCAACTATATCGACCTGCGCAAGGCGCTGGAAGGGGTGGAGCTATGACGTGGAACAGGGTGTTGATCGTCAAATTGCCGGAGCTGCACGCCGACGTCAAACAGCTCGAGGCGTTCCGCGCCTATGTGTGCGACGCGCTCGGCGCGGGCACGCTGGTGCTGCCGCTCGGCACGACCTACGCGGTCGAGGAATTTCCCGCGCTCGGCGCGGTGGAGGTGGTCGCGGGGGACGTGCCCGAATCGGGCAAAACCGCGAAGCCTCCGCTGCCCGACATTCCCGCGGCGAAAGGCGTGAGCCGACCGGAGCTGAAGCCGGTCGAGCCGCCGGAGAGACCGCCCGAGGAGAAGGCCGACGTGCCGAAGCCGACGGAGATCAAGCTGCCGTTGGCGGTCGGTCAGGCAACGCCGCGGTTTGCCGGGAAGGCGTCGAGCGAGAAAGCGGACATCTTTGCCCGGTTGAACCGGTACTGGTCGGAAAAGGGGCCGGGCTCGATGATCAAGCTCTCCGAGGCCTGCGGGCTGGATGCCTCGAAGCTCTACCTGATGCAGCGCAACGATGGGAAGTTTGACATCGAGCACTGGCGCGCGGTCAACGCGGGTCTGGACAAGCTCGGATACGGAGGAATGAAATGACGAGAAAACGGATGATCAAGCTGCTGATGAGCGTCGGCTGCGACCGAAATGATGCGGCGCGGGCAGCCGCACTGGCCGACGGCAGCCTGTCCTATGATGTTCTGTATTACAACCTGTGTGAGGAATTTGCCCGAGTGCTCTGCGAGCTGCGCAGGCAGCACATTATTGAGGGCGACATGACCGGCGCGGTCGCCGGTATGGTCGGGAGCGTGTATGGCTGAGCTGTGCGTGGTCACGCAGCGGAGCGGTCCGCTGACAAAGACCTACACGACCGACCGCTTTCGCCTCGTCTCATGGGCGGGCGAGCAGCAGTGCCGCGGCTCGCCCGCGCTGCCGTCGATGTGGAGCTCCAGCGCGGAGAAGCTGGAGCTCTACCTCGCCCTCTTCGGCTACCTGGGCGTCCACTATGTTCTGACCTTCGACGATGCGCACCTGCCGGCGTCTTTTGAGGACGTCAAGCGGTGCTTTGCCGCGTTCTGCAAGCGCGTGCGGCGCTTCGACCCGAGCATCCGGCGCTATGTCTATGCGGTGGAGGCAGGGCACAGCAATAAGCGCTGGCACATCCATTTTGTGGCAAGCGAGGACGATCTGCCGTTTGCGGTGGTTCAATTCCTGTGGGGCTACGGCTTCGTCAATCCGGGCTATAAGGAGTATCCCGTGCTCAGCCGCGACGGCGGGTATCGTCGGCTTGCAAAGTATTTTTGCAAGCCGGATGAGATGATCCCGCTCGGGAAGCATCCGTGGGGCGTGGCGCGCGGGATGCGGCAGCTGATTCCTCCGCGCACGGTGCGCGTGCAGACGCGAGCGCCCGCGATGCCGCGTGAGACCTTTTGGAACGAGCGCTCGCGGCCGCTGGCGCGCGAGGTGAACGGCATGGCGGCCTGGCGCATCGAGTACGTGGACTGGATCGCAAAACCGCCGGAAAACGCAAGGACTTTTATTTTAGACTAATGAATCTTAGATAATACTTCTATAGAACGTTTCTACTTGTACGCTATGCTTTATTTGTAGACAAGAGGCAAAAAGGAGGCAAAAAGTGTTGCAATCAAAACGGAATGATGGTAAACTGGTCACAAAGGACGGATGGCTGATGTGCCCGAGATGCGGGCGCGGCAAAGTCCTTCGGCTCGATCCCGGAACCAGAGCAAAAGACTTGCCGGTCTACTGCAAGTGCTGCCGGATGGAGTCCATCGTGAATATCGACGAGTGCCTGTGCCTTAGCGCCTGCGCCACATGATCCGCTGTATGCGGTTTGTGTCGGTGCAGGCTTTTTGTTTTGCCCGGAGGTGATAGCCCGATGGCCTTAAAGCCGCTCCGACCCTGCCGGCATCCCGGCTGCTGCGTGCTGGTGAGCGACGGCTACTGCGACGCCCATCGGCCGCGCGGCGACCGGCGCAGTGAGGAAGCGCAGTCCTGGCGCTGGATGTACCAGACCGACGAGTGGAAGCTCGACCTGCGGCCGGCGCAGCTCCTGCGCGAGCCGTTCTGCCGCGAGTGCGCCCGGCACGGGCGGCGGGTCCGCGCGACGGACGTGGACCACATCGTCGACCACAAGGGCGACTGGTCAAAGTTCTGCGACCGTGGCAACCTCGAGAGCCTCTGCCACAGTTGCCATAGCCGCAAGACGGCGCGAGAAATGCACGAGAATCGCAGCAAATCAAAGCGCCGCGGCGCGGCGGCGCGGCAGTAGGCTTGGGCGCTCGGGCGCGTCGCGAGAGCGTCGCGCGGGGCTTCCTTGCAGACCCCTCCCCGGGGTCAGAAAGTTTCCGCGTGGCTGCCAAAAACCGCCGGCCCTCCCTCGTGCGAGATTTTTTCCCCACGGGGAATTTTCGGAAAGCTCCTGCGTGTTCCCCGCTCTTTGACCGGGGCGGTCATGAATTTCCTCCTACCCCGCGGCCCTCGAATCGCGAGGGGCGGGGAATGCGCAGGAGCGCCGCCGGTGGCGGAGAAAGCGACTAAGCATTCGAGTTCGCGGCGCTGTCGCCGCAAGCAGAAGCGCCGCGGGGACGGCCTGCCGCGACGGTGGGCCAGATGCGCAGGAGCAACAAAACAACATCCGGTGTGGTCCCCGGCTCTTGAAGCCGGCCATAGCCTTCACGGATCTGTCCCCCGCGCCCTCAGCGTTGAGGGCCGGGGACTGCATCGGAGAAAAACGACAGGAGGCAAGGACATGGGAAAGAAAACGAATGAGGCGGTGCGCATTGCTGTGCGCGGACTGCCGACGGTGCGCATCGACGAGCTGGTGCCTTACGAGCATAATGCGAAAATCCACGGGCCGGAGCAGATCGAGCAGCTGCGGCGCAGTCTGCGGGAGTTCGGTTTTGTCTCGCCCGTGCTGATCGACGAGGAGCGCAACCTCATCGCCGGTCACGGCCGCGTGGAGGCGGCGCGGGCCGAGGGTATGACAGAGGTCCCCTGTGTGCTGGTGAGCGAGCTGAGCGAGGCGCAGCGGCGCGCCTACATCATCGCCGACAACCGGCTTGCTGAGACGGGCGAGTGGGACGCGGCGCGGCTTAAGTTTGAGATGGAAGAGCTGAGCAGCCTTTCCTTCGACGCCTCGCTGACCGGTTTCACGATGGGCGAGATCGAGACGATCCCTGTCCGCGCCCACGAGCGGCATGCACCGGGAGACGCCGCAGAGGCAGTGGCGCTTGAGCTCGATGAGACGCCTGCACGGCGCGAGAGCGCATTGCAGTGCCATTGCCCCAAATGCGGCTTTGTGTTTGAGGTGGCGAAATGAAGATATGCGCCTATGTTCAAGAGTCCTATGCTAAGGCCAACTATAAAAACGAGTGCATGGATACGCGGCAGTTTGTAGGACTACGAGTTATCATTGACTGCTTGGAGCGCGCCGGCTATGAGGTCGACTATGCCGGCATAGCGACCGTGCATCAGTATGACATCGTACTGGTGAGCCTGACCAGCGACTGCGACTGGTGGAGCTTTGTGGACGAGCGGACACGCTGGCAGAGCGGGCACTACAAGGTGCTCATCGGCGGCGCGGGACTGCTGCATATCACACCGTTTTTGCCGTTTGGAGACTATTTTATGTTTGGTCGCGGAGAAGATCTTGTTGCTCCTCTTGTGCGAGGGATTGAGCAAGACGGCGGCTATGAGCATGAGAGCATCGCGTGCCGCGAGACTTTTTCTCCCGACCGCATCTACAAGATGGCGCAGACGGACCACCCCTATCCGCACCGCATTGCTTTGAGCGATACGCGTAACTTTGAGGAGGGTCCGATCGGGTGCAACCACAAGTGCTTTTTCTGCGGCTATACATGGCATCGGCGCTTTGTCTCGCCGGACAAGTATTATCACATGGAGGATGCGCTGTTTGGCAATATCGCAGATAAAGAGAGAGCCATGCTCGACCTGCACGAGGACCCGTCAAGCGTCGATTTTGCGCACCTTCGCACAACAGCCATCGACGGCATGAGCGAGCGGCTACGGCGCATGATCAACAAGCCGATCACGCGCGAGATCATGCTGGAATTTCTCGATGCAATGCTGCGCTACGAGGGCAAGGCCCACCAGATCAAATTTTACAACATCGTCGGCTATCCGACAGAGACGGACGAGGATTGGTTTGAGTTCCTCGACACGCTGCGCGAGGCCGACGAGCGTGCGCCGCAGCGAGATAAGCAGTGGTCGATCGTGCTCCACTCCACACCGTTCCGACCCATGCCCGCGACGCCTATGGCTTGCGAGCCGATGAGCTACCGCAACTATCGCGGCGAGCTGGGGCGTGTGCTCGGTCACGAGCTCAAGGGCAATCTGATCTATCAAGGCAAGAGCCTTTGGTCGGTGGAGAGCATGGGGACGGAGAGCCTGCCCACGGTGGTGCTGTCCGCCATCTGCCACAGGGGCACAGAGTCAGACACTGAGTCGATTATCCGTGTTGCCCGTTCACGCAAATTTCAGAGCGCGTCGACGGCGGTCAAGCTGGCGACCCTGGAAAAATATTTCGACGTCGGGACGCTCTTTGGTCGATTTACGCCGGAGACACTCCCCAGCCGCTATCTGCGGACCTACGCAAAGGTAGAAAAGATGTGGAGCAAGCCGTTTGGCAATAAGGAGATAACAAGATGACGATCGCTGAGGCGGAGCGGATCATGGCCGCAACGGCAAGCCCGTATCTCAAGCGGGACATGGAGCGATATATCCGGCGGCAGCGCAGAAAGGAGCGCGGAGATGGCAGGAGCAAGACAACCGACCGATCTGGTCGTGAGGAACGGGCGCAAGCACATGACGCGCGCCGAGGAGGACGCGCGGCGCGACCGTGAGGTGGTGGTGCCGGCACCGCAGCGGGCGAAGCCGCCCAAGTGGCTGCCTAAAGAGCTGCATCGCGAGTTTCGCGCGATCGGCAAGCAGCTCATTGACGTGGGGCTCTACACCGACCTCGACGCGGACAACCTCGGGCGCTATCTGGTCGCCCACCACGAGTATATCAGCGCGACGGCGGAGGTGCAGCGGGCCTTGACCCAGGCGCCGGGCCACGCGCGCGACTTAGAGGCGGCGGACGGCTGGGGCCGCGTGCAGGAGCGCTACTTCAAGCAGGCGCGCAACTGCGCGAACGACATGGGCCTGACGGTATCGAGCCGCTGTCGGCTGGTGCTGCCGAATAATCTGCCCGCGGCGGCGTTTACGCCGGAGAGCGGGACAGATGAGTTCACGGAGCGGCTGCGGCAGCGGCAGGCGGACGCGCTGGCGCGGAGCCTGTAGCATGGCATACGTTTTCGACCGCGAGGCGGGGCAGTTTGTGTGCAATTTCGTCGAGCGCCTGCCGACGACCGACACGGGCAAGCTCTTCTCGCTCTACGACTGGCAGCGCGAGGCGCTGATGGAATTTTACGGCACGATGGACGTGCCCGAATCGGGCACGGATGAGGGCGCAGAGCGGCTGCGCCGGTACTGGTACCTCTACCTCGAGATCCCGAAAAAGAACGGCAAGAGCGAGCTGGCTGCGGCGCTGGCCCTCTATCACCTTTTCGCGGACGGCGAGCTGAACGCGGAGGTCTACGTCTGCGCGGCGGACAAGGACAACGCCTCGATCGTCTTCAACGCCGCAATTTTCATGGCGACGAGCGCGCCGTGGACGGCAAAGATGATTGCCCAGGGCGAGCTGCGGCCCATCGAGAGCCGCAAGCGCATTGAGTACCGCAAGCGCGTGAAGACCGGCAACGGCGGCTACAAGTGGATCACGGTCGGCATTCTGCAGGTCCTCTCCGCCGAGGCGTACAGCAAGCATGGCTACAAGCCGAGCTGCGTCATCTTCGACGAGCTGCACGCGCAGCCCAACCGTGAGCTGTGGGACGTCATGACCGGCGCGGCGGGCGCGAGCCGACGGCAGCCGGCATGGATCGTGCTGACGACCGCGGGCGACGACCCCGACCGCAGCTCCATCGGCTGGGAGATCCACGAGAAAGCTGTGGGCATCCGCGACGCGCGGCAGCTGCGGCGCATCCGGAGCGATGGCGGCGACGTTCGCTCGGTCCTCTCCCTCCGGCATGTCGGGAACGAGGACCTTGCGGACGCGGAGGCCGAGCTGCTCGGCCGTGACGAGGAAAACTGGCTGCCGATCCTCTACGGCCTGACGGCGCTGTTCGGCGACGATCCGGACGACCTGGAAAAGCTCGACATCTGGGACGAGAGCCTATGGTATCTCTGCAACCCCTCGCTCGGCAAGCATCTGAGCCTGCGCAACATCCGCATGGAGGCGGCGAGCGCAAAGCGCAGCGAAGCCGAAGAGCGCGTATTCCGATGGCTGCGGCTCAACCAATGGATCACGACGAAGACGGTCGGCTGGATCTCGCTCAACCTCTACGACAAGACGCAATGGGGGCCAAGCAAAAAGCGCGAGCGCGAGGAATGGCTGCGGCAGCTGGACGGGAAGCTCTGCTACGGCGGCGTGGACCTTTCTACGAGCCGCGACCTGACGGCCTTTGTTCTGCTCTTCCCGCCCCAGCCCGGGCTGGATGTGGCGGTGCTGCTGCCCTATGGCATCTGGCGGCCCGAGGCGACGGCGGACGAGGCGGGAAAGCGCGACCACGTCCCTTACCGGGACTGGGCGCGTGCCGGCTTCCTTGACCTCTGCCCCGGCGAGGTCATCGACTACGGCGCGGTGGAGGAGCGCATCCGCGAAGCGCGGGAGCGCTACGACCTGCGCATGGTGGGCTTTGACCCGTATCTGAGCCGGACCATCACGCAGCGGCTCGCGCCGATCGTGCCGATCATCGAGATCCCGCAGGACCTGAAGAATATGAGCCCTGCGATGAAGGAGACGGACGACATGATGCAGCGCCACACTCTGCTGCACGTCCACAACACCTGCTTCCGCTGGACCTTCGGCAACGTCCGCTGCCATGCGGACGGAAACGGCAACATCAAGCCGCTCAAGAACAAATCAACGGGGCGCATCGACCCTGCGGTCGCGAGCATCATCGTGATGGCCGTGTGGATGGTTGCCAGGAATCAGAAGCCCGATCTTGCCGCGGCGGTGGAACGGGCGGACTTCACACTGTGAGGAGGAAGGCTGTGGAAAAGCTGCGAGACGCCGCGCTGCTGCTCGGCGTGCTGCTCATTACGCTCGGCGCGGGCATGATCTACCTGCCCGCCGGCTTGATCGTGGGCGGCATTATGATGATCGCAATGGCCGTCATTGACGGCTTTGACGATAGTGCAAACGACGAAGGGAGTGATGGTCAAGCATGAGCATCATCAAGGGCCTGCGCGCGGCGACCGCACGCTCGCCCACCGTGAGCAAGTCCGTAACGGTTGGCAGCCTGACGGCCTCCGGCGGTCTGGCCGTCGGCGAAGACCCGCAGAGCGCGGCGCGCAAGCTCAGCGCGGTCGACCGCTGCATTGAGCTGCTGAGCGACAGCATCGCGAAGCTGCCGAATTATGTGATCGACACGAGGACGCGCGAGCGCACGGACCACGAGCTGCTGCGGCTGCTGAACATCCGGCCGAACGAGGCCATGACCCCGTTCATTCGCAAGAAGGTGCTGGAGACGAGCCGCCTGGAGGGCGGCAACGGCTACGACTGGATCGTGCGCGACGAGCGCACGGGCAAGCCGGTGGAGCTGATCCCGGTGCCGTGGTATCTGGTGCAGCCCTGGCACGACATGGCGGGGCGCGTGTGGTACGACGTAACGCATCCCTTTTCCGGCAAGGTCATGCGATTGCCGAACGAGGACATCTGCCACTACAAGAACGCCACGCGCAACGGCCTGCTCGGTCTCGGCACGGTAACGCGCGCCGGCGAGGTGATCGCCGCGGCGCGGGCCGCGCAGGAGTATGAGCTGAGCTACTATGCCAACGGCGGGCAGCCGGGCGGCGTGCTGGAGACCGACACCGACCTCGGCGGCTATGTGCTGGACACCAAGGGAAAGCCGGTCAAGGCGGCGGACGGCTCGCTCGTGACCAAGAAGGACCGGCTGCGCGCCGAGTGGGAGCGCGTCCACATGGGGCCGAGCAAGGCGCACCGGACGGCGATCCTCGACCTCGGCCTCAAGTACACGAGCATTGCCGGGACGAACCGCGACGCGCAGTTTGTGGAAAACAAGCAGCTGTCGATCACGGACATCGCGCGGTACTTCGGCGTCCCCCTCTACAAGCTCAACGAGGGCAAGCAGGCCTACGGCAGCAATGAGCAGAACGCGATCGAGTATGTCGTCGGCACGCTGCACCCCATCGTGACCCAGTACGAGGAGGAACAGAGCTACAAGCTGCTGACCGACAGCGAGCTGGCCGCGGGGCTGGAGCTGCGCATCAACATGATGGCCGAGCTCAAGGGCGACACGGCGAGCCGCGCGAACTGGTACCGCACGATGAGCGAGCTGAGCGTATTCAGTCCCGACGACATCGCGGCGCTGGAGGATCTGCCGAACGTGCCGGGCGGCAACCGCAGGCGCGCGAGCCTGAACTATGTGCCGCTTGACCTGTGGCCGGAGCTGAGCGCGCAGAGAAACGGCGGCGCGACCGCCGGAGAGGAGTAAACCACATGGAAATGATCTACAAGGCCGCACGGCTGGAAAAGGAAACCGCCGGCGCACTGGAGCTTGCAATGATCAACGAGCAGACGCTGCGGGAACTGACCGAGGATGAAGTGTTTACCTTCCGCCTGACGGCCTGTGACAACCAGGTCGACCGCGAGGGCGAGCGCTTTACCGAGGCGACGCTCGAGCAGCTCGGTAAACTGTACATCGGCAAGCCTGTGCTGCGCGACCATAATTGGAGTGCGGAAACGCAGACCGCGCGCGTCTATGATGCGCATCTGGAAAAGCGGGGCGATGTCAAGCGTCTGGTGCTCAGCTGCTACATGGTCCGCACGGCGAGCACCGCGGACACCGTCGCCGCCATCGAGGGCGGCATCCTGCGCGAGTGCAGCGTGGGCTGCGCGGTGGAGCATGTCAACTGCTCGATCTGCGGCGCGGACCAGCGCAAAACGCTGTGCGAGCACTGTCCGGGCCGAGAGTACGACGGGCAGCTCTGCCACTTTGATCTTGACGGCGCGGCGGACGCCTACGAGGTAAGCCTCGTGGCCGTGCCCGCGCAGCCGGAGGCCGGCGTTGTGAAGGCGAAGCGCTACGGCGGCGCCGAAATGCAAGAGACCCACGCGCCGGAGGGCGCGGATAACAACGAGCACTGGGCGGACGAAGCCGCCTTGGAGCTTGAAAAAATGAGATTTTAAGGAGGCACACAATGCGTAGAAAGTACAACGACCTGCTGGCGAAGCGCGCCGGCATGCTCACGGAGGCCGAGGGCCTGCTCAAGGAGGGCAAGCGCGAGGACTATCGGAGCAAGATGACCGAGATCGAGAACCTCAACAGCGAGATCACCGAGGTCAAGACCCTCATCGACGAGCAGGACCGCCAGTTCATGCAGAAGCAGGATACTCCGGGCGAGGCCAGGGACAAGGCTCTCGAGCGCGCGGAGATCCTGCGCAAGGGCGGCGAGGTCAAGTTCAGCGCGGCGGAGGTCCGCAAGGCCATCACGCTCGCGACCACCTCGCTTGCCGAGCCCACCGGCGTGGGCCGCGACATCCGCGGCGGCGACGCGCCCCTCAGTGCGATCATCGACCAGGTCAGCGTGGTCAACCTCTCCGGCCTGGGCGAGTATCAGGAGCCTTATGTGATCTCTGAGCTCGATGCCAAGGTCGGCACGGTGGCCAGCACCGCGGGCAAAGCCCGCACGGCAAGCACCGACCCCACCTTCGGTGTGGCGCAGATCAAGCCCTACGACATGAGCGTGACGAGCTTTGTCGACCGCAACATCGGCAACCTGACCCCCGCGGATTATTACGCGAAGATCTACGGCATGGCGATGCGCGCCATGCGCCGCAAGTGCTCCGAGCTGATCGTCAACGGCGACGGTGAGAGCAGCCATGTGTTCTACGGCATGAAGATCGCCAAGAACAAGGCGGGCGCGAGCATCTTCGCGAGCGTGGACGTGAGTGCGGTGGACGTCAACCTGCTCGACACCCTCTATTTTGCCTACGGCGCGGACACCGAGGTCGCCGGCAGCGCCCGCCTGCTGCTCACCAAGGAAGACCTCAAGGCCATCGGCCAGCTGCGCGGCACGAACGAGAAGCGCCGCCTGTTCACCATCGAGCCGGACATGGCCAACCCCAACGTCGGCGTCATCCGCGACGGCGGCGTGGTGATCCCCTACACCATCTGCCCGGACCTCACCAGCCTGAGCACCGCGACCGCGAGCACGAGCGCCGCGATCCAGACCATGATCTACGGCAACCCGCTCAACTATGAGCTGGGCCTGTTCTCCGACTTCACCGTGCGCGTGGACGAGAGCTACAAGGCGCAGGAGCGCCTGCTGACCATCCTCGGCGACGTGATGGTCGGCGGCAACCTTGTGGTCGACAAGGGCGTTGTCGTGGCGACGCTGCCCAAGAGCGGGGGCTAAGCGATGCTGCGCGAGAAACTGAGCGAGATCGCCGTCTACTGCCACGTGGAGGCGGACGACGCGGAGCTCCCCGGCTTTGTGGACACGGCAGCGGCCTACCTCGCCGACGCGGGCGTGCGCGAGCCGCAGGACGGCTCACCGCGCTATGCGAAGTATCTGCAATGCGTCAAGTATCTCGCGCTCGACCTCTACGACCGGCGCGACGCGGCGGTCGAGGGGGCGCTCGGAGACAATCCCGCCTTTCGGCGCCTCATCAACCAGCTCAAGCTCACCGAGCCTGTGCCCGAATCGGGCACGGGCGAGGGAGCGGAGGGAGGCGCGTGATGCACGTCGACGCAGGAAAGCTCTCGAAGCGCATCCAGTTTTTGCGGAAAACGACGGCAAAGGACGCCGACGGCTACGACGTACCCGGCGAGCCGGAGCTCGTGCGCGAGACCTGGGCGCAGTTCTCGCAGACGAGCGGCACGGAGCTGATCCGGGCAAACGCCGAGTTCGGCGAGGCGAAGGTGCGCTTTCTCACGCGCGCGAACCCGGAGCTGCTTGACCGGCGGCTCCTGATCCGCTACGACGGACGCGACTACAACATCCTCTACGTCAACACCTACGGCGACGAGGGAAAGTACATGGAGTTCTGGTGCGAGCGCATCACGCAGGAGGGCAAGGTATGACGCTGAATGAGAGAATCATCGCGGTCGTGACGCCGATCGTGCCGGTGTGCGTGCCGGATCTGCTGGTCACAGAGGCGGGCGAGACGCCGCCGGAGGAATACTGCACGTTCAATTTCCCGCTCGAGCCCGAGGCGCTTGCCGACGACACCGCGCAGCTGCAGCGTGCGCTCGTGCAGCTGCACTATCTCGCGCCGCTCAAGGCGAACACCGTCGCGACGCGGCGTGCTCTCTGGCAGGCACTCGCGGCGGTCGAGGACTTCACCGCGCCGGACATCACCAACGCCACCGACCAGACCGGCCAGCACTATGTCTACGAGTTCGAGGCGGTCGGCTGCTGGATGGGAGGCGGCTCGGATGGCTAACTTTTCTGTAAGCGGCCTCGACGAGTTCATGCTTTCCATGCAGCAGGTCGCGGAGCTGCCCGAGAGTGTCATCGAAGACATGCTCAAAGCCGGCGCGGATGTCGCGGCGGAGGCGCAGCGCAAGGAAGCGGCTGTGGTTCTGCGCGGTCCCTACGCGACCGGGGAGACGGCGCTTTCCATCAAAAAGGGCCGTGTCAAGCTGCATAAGGATGGCTACCGCGTGATCTACGTCACACCGACCGGCACGCGCAAGCGGGGCAAGCAAAAGATATCCAAAACGCGCAACGCCGAAATCGCTTTTGTCAATGAATTTGGCGTACCGCACCGCGGCATTCCGGCGCGACCGTTTATCTCTGTCGCCAACGAGAAGAGCGCGGCGGCGACCACGGCGGCGCAGGCCGCAGTTTACAACAAATTCCTCGAATCCAAAAACCTGTAAAGGAGGGCACAACTATGCCTCAGTACGGAGCGAAAAATCTCCAGTGGGCGCCGTTTGCGGCGTCAAACCCCGAGCCGGAGGACGCGCTGCCCAACTACGGCACGCCGATGAAGCTCGGCGACCTCATGAGCGTCGCCGAAACGCTCAACTTCTCCGAGGTCGAATCGCGCGCGGACGATGTGCGCAAGATCTACCTGCGCGAGTTTGTCGACGGCTCGCTCGCCGTCGGCGTGCTGGAGCTGCCCAACGAGACCGCCTCGGCCGTCACCGGCGCGCAGATCGACAGCACCGAGGGCGCGAAGGACATCCACTTTTCCAGCAATGACACCGCGCCCTATGGCTGCCTTGGCTTCCACACGACCAACATCAAGGCTGACGGCTCGAAGTATTACAGGGGTATCTTCTACCCCAAGGTCAAAGCGAGCCTCGACGGGCGCACCTATAACACCAAGCAGAAGACCATCGTGCTCGACAGCCCCAAGCTGACGTTCTCGGTGGACGCCTGCAACACCGGCGACTACCGCGTCGAGAGCGACGAGCTCACGACCGAGGCCGCCGCAAAGGCGTGGGTGAACGGCAAGGTCAAGGCCGCGGTCGGCGGCTGAGAACACCAAGGAAGGCGCAGCGCCCCCGCTGCGCCTTTTTCAGAAATCGGAGGCAAACTATGAAACTACACGAAGTTGATCTCTGCGGGCAGCACCTGTATCTGCTCCTCAACGGGCAGGCGCTGTTCGACATTTACGATAAATTCGGCACCAAGGGCTTTATCACCGACCCGCTCAAGAGCAGCGGCAAGAAGAGCTTCGAGGCGGTGTGCTATTACCTGTTCAAGCTCTCCGAGCAGGGCGAGCTCTACCGGCGCTGGCAGGGCCAGACGCACGGCCCCGTCCTCACCGAGCAGTTTTTCCGCGTCAACCTTGCCCCGCATGAGGTCGCCGCGGCGAAGGACGCCATCCTCGCCGCCATCGTCCTCGGCTTCCGGCGCGAGGAGAAAGAGACGGGCGACCTTGACCTCGGCCTTGTGGAGCTTCAAAAAAAAACGGGATCTCCGTGACGCGCGCGCACTGGCTGCAGCTGCTCACGCAGTTCCTGCGCCTGAGCGTCCGCGAGGGCCTGCTGCTCACACCGGGGCAGGTCATGGACCTGCAAACGCTTGAGGAGCGGCGGCGCGAACTGAAAAGAGAGGAGGAATAGTATGCCGACATCTGTGCGTGCAATCACTACGCGGCTCGCGGTCGACGGCGAGCGAGAATTCAAAAAAGCCATGAGCGAGGTCAACACCACCATGCGCACACTCAAAAGCGAGCTGGAGCTTGTTGACGCGCAATTTAAGGGGCAGGCAAACACGATGGAGGCGCTGCGCAAAAAGCAGGAAATCCTGAAGGCTCAGTACGACCAGCAGCGGGAGTCCGTCAAGGCGCTTGAAAAGGCAGTGAAGGACTCAACAGAGGCGCATGTCAAGCAGGGCGGGAGCGTCGATGCGCTTGACAAGCGCACGCTCGATTTGACACGGCAGCTCAACCGCGCGAAGGTCGCGGAAATCGAAATGAATGAGGCCCTTGAGGAAAACGCCAAGTACCTCAAGGAGGCCGAAGAAAGCGCGGACGGCTGCGCGAAGAGCATCGACGGCTACGGCAAGGAGGTCAAGGAGGCCGCGGACGAGACGAACGGAGCCACGGACGGCTTGAGTGAGTTTAGCGACACCCTTGCCGGCCTTAAGGACTCGGTAGCGGCCGGTGACATCGGCGGGATCGTCTCGTCGCTTGGCGCGATGAAGGGGCTGCTGGTTGGCGGCGCCATCGTCAGCGGACTGAAAGAGGTCGCGGAAAAGATATGGGATGTGGCGAAGGCAGGCGCGGCATATGCGGACGATATCCTCACCATGTCGACGGTCACCGGCCTTTCAACCGATGCGCTGCAGGAGTATCAATATATGGCCGACCTCGTGGACGTCTCAGTCGAGACAATTACCGGCTCGATTACCAAGCTCACACGCAATATGCTGCAAGCCAAGGACGGCACGGGCGAGCAGGCGGAGGCCTTCGCCGCGCTCGGCATTCAGATCACCAACGCCGACGGCTCGCTGCGCGATGCGCAGGAGGTATGGGACGAGGTCATTACAGCTCTCGGTCAGATGAGCAACGAGACAGAGCGTGACGCCTACGCGATGGTGCTGATGGGCAAGAGTGCACAGGATCTCAACCCGCTTATTGAGGCGGGTGCCGATAAGATCAACGCACTGCGGCAGGAGGCCCATGAGGCAGGAGCAGTGCTCGACGAGGACATGCTTGCGACCCTCGGCGAGATGCAGGACGCCTTTGACCGTCTATCACAGCAGACCGCCGCCTTCGAACGCATCCTTGCGGGAACGCTTGCGCCGACCATCACGGATATTGTCAATGCGATTGTCGGTGCCGTCCAGCAGATGGGCAACTTTATCCAGCGCGTACAGGAGGCCAAGCAGGCGATCGATGAACTTGCCGAGCGAAATGCAGCCGTCGGCGTCGCAAAAGAAAGCCTTGGCTGGATTCGAGATATTTCCTTAGAGGGAATGGTCTCCCAAATCCCATTTCTTAACATCCCCTACAACATCTACAAGGGCGCTAAGTGGCTTTCCGGCTCCCACGCCGCGGGGCTCAACCGCGTGCCCTACGACGGCTACCTCGCCGAGCTCCACGCGGACGAGGCGGTACTCAACGCGCAGGAGGCCGCGCTGTGGCGCTCTGTGGGGCGCTCAGGCGCGTCCGGCGCTCTGGTGGCATCTACCCCTGCCCCGTCTCCCGCGCCCGCACAGAGCGCCGCACGGCGCGAGAACGTGACCATTGACGTCACGCTCGAGCTGGACGGTCAGACCCTTGCGCGCAAGCAGTACCCGCTCATGCAGGCCGAGGGCCGCCGGCGCGGCAAGCCGCTTGCCGGAAAGGAGGGCACCTGATGGCAAAATACCCCTTCATTGTGGATGGGCAGGACTTCACCGACCTGTTCCACAAATACGGCTACGAGGTCACCTACGAGTTCCGCGAGGGCGAGAACGGCGGCCTCATGTGCTCCGGCGAGGAGCAGCGCGATCTGCTCGCCATCAAGCCGACGATCGTCGGCACCACCAACGACGCGCCGACCGAGCGCATCACCGCGCTGCTGACGGCCTGCCTCAAAAACGAAGTCCTCTTCCGCTACTTCGACCCACGGACCGGCGCGGAGAAAACCATTACCGCGCACCCCACGGTCGACACCGTGTCCGTTCTGCTCGACGACAGCGGCACGCATTGGTGGAGGGGCTTCCGCGTGACCATGAGGGCAAAGTGATGAGTCTGAACACCGTGAAATACAAAGGCGAGCTCCTCGCCGAGGACGAGCGCATCAGCACCGACACCCCCGGTGTGCTGGGCGAGTACAAGAAGCTGCGCGCGGACGCGCTCGAGGCGGACACGCTCGACATCACCGTTTTGTCCGAATCGGGCACGATCCGGAATTTTAAGAAAAACGACAAGGTCGAGTATTTCCGCTCCGGCAGCCGCGTCGGCGTCTACTACCTGCAGAGCGTCACGCGTGTGGGGCCGAAGCTCTACACGCTCTCTGCGCTTTCCGCGGTCGGGCTGCTGATCGTCCGGCCGCACCGCGGCGGCATCTACACCGGGCAGACGGTCGCCGAGGTCGTCGCGGAGATTTGCGGCGACATCCCCGTGCTCGTCGAGACCGTCTACCGCGGAATCAAGCTCTACGGCTGGCTGCCCATCGCCTCGGCGCGCGACAGCCTCGTGCAGGTGCTCTTTGCCATCGGCGCGTGGCTGCACACGGACGAGAACGGCACGCTGCGCGTGCAGAAGCTCTGGGACGGCACGGCGAGCATCATCGGCCCTGGGAGCGTCCATGCCGCAAACATCCAGGTCAAGTACCTCGACCCCGTCAGCTCGGTCGCCGTCACCGAGCACCAGTATATTGCCGGCACGGAGGACGTCACGCTCTTCGAGGGCACGGCCCAGCAGGGCGACGTGATCGAGTTTGACGAGCCGGCGCACACGCTCGCGGCCGAGGGCTTCACCGTCCTTGAGAGCGGCGCGAACTACGCCGTCCTCTCTGCGGGTACCGGCAAGCTCACCGGCAAAAGCTACGTCCACAACCGGCGCGTCATCACGCGCACCGTGACCGAGGGCACGGCAAAGAACGTCGAGGAAATCGCCGACGCGACGCTCGTCTCGCTCGTCAACTCCTCCGCGGTCGCGCAGCGCATGGCAGCCTATTACGCCTGCCGCGAGCAGCTCACCGTGGACGTCAACCCAGCAGCCGAGCACGCCGGGCACGTCGTCTCGCTCTGGAACGAGTGGGACAAACAGCAGACGCTCGCTTGCATCGCCTCGCGCGAGACGAAGATCTCCGGCCTGCTCAAGTCCCGCACCTCGGCGCTCGTCGGTTTTCTGCCCCCGCAGCCGGAAACCACGGAATACTACGACGAGCGCGTCATCCTCACAGGCTCGGGCGAGTGGACGGTCCCGGAGGGCGTGACGAGCTACACCCGCGTCCTTATCGGCGGGGGCCGCGGCGGCAGCAGCGGCCATCGGGGCGAAAGCCCCGCCGTGCGCGCATCAAAGTCATGGACTGAAAAATTTGATGCTCTCAGGCGCTTCGTCGGCTTGGACAACGGCGTATCGCTGGAGGGCGGCAAGGGCGGCGAGCCGGGAGAGGCGGGCGATGGCGGAAAGGTGCTGGTCGAGACCGTCACCGACGCCGTACCGGGCGCAAAGGTCTCCTATGCCTGCGGAAGGGGCGGCTACGGCGGCGTCTTTTCGCAGGGCAACGACGCGGGCGCGTTCGGTACCGCGACCACAATGGGCGGCGCAACGAGCGACACAGGCTCGTCGAGCGAGGCGGGCTACACCGACGCGATCACGGGCGAGGTTTTTGCCGCCAAAGGCAAAAGCGGCATCGCGGGCAGCCCGGGCAACGGCTACACATGGAGCGATGGAAAGTATACCTACCAGCCAAGCCCCTCGATCACCGTCGACGGCGTGACTTACTCCGCGGGCAAAAACAAGGAGGAGGTCGAAGGAGAAGACGGGCGGGGCGACTACAAAATCGCGCCTTACGGTTACATCGGCTACAGCTGGCGCGGCGGCTACGGCGGCGGCGCGGCGGCAGGCTCCAACGGAAACGACGGCCTTGCAAACGGAAGCGGCGATGCGTATATCGGCTCCTCAAGCGCATTCGCGACGGTCACGGCGGCGCGCGGCGGCGCGGGCGCAGACGCAACGCCGCCCGCCAAGGAGAGCCGTTACGGCTGCGGCGGCACAAGCGGCCACGGCGGCGGCGGCGCAGGCTCCAACGGCGTGGCGGACGCACACCAGACATCGTCTGAAAATATATCAGTCTCGCAGGCGTCTCTGACCGCGAGGGACACCGAACCCGCCTCGGGCGGTCGCGGATCTGACGGCGGCGAGGCAGGCGACGGCTGCATCATCATTTATTACCGGAAGCTCAAGCCTTTCAGCGCGGGCTGGCTGCGCGACAACACCCAAAAGCCGCTGCTCGACCGCCTCGGGCGCAGGCTCATCGTTTAAGGAGGTATCGTTATGCCTGATGACTATTATGTTTTACCATACTCCGGCGAGGAGATCGACGACCTGCTCGGCAAGGCGGGCTCCGCCACAGGCGCTGTCCGCTATGATGCGGCCCAGAGCCTCACCGACGCGCAGAAGCAGCAGGCAAGGGGGAACATTGCCGCCGCAAATCGCGAAACACAGGATAAGGTGTTGGCGGTGAGCGTACCGGGCCGCACGGTGGAGATCGAGCTTTCAGCATTGCAGAGCTACCTTGACAGTCTGCCGAAGCTGCTGACCGAAGACCTCACGATCAAGGTCACCGGAAGCTGGACGGGAAATATCACGGTTTATGGGTTCTATGGAAGCGGTAGTCTGACGATATCCGGAAAGGACGGCTGTACGCTGACGGGGAACATGACCATCAATCGCTGTTCGGCTTCCATGCAACTGTTCGATATGGCTTTTCAGGCACCGGCGACCGGACTGTATCAAAACAGTCTGCTATATGCTGTAGTTAATCGCCATCTTTGGATGCAGAACTGTTCTTTCGTTGGGAATGGTGCATGTGCCGGTGTGGAGGGTTACATTTCTTCCAAGGTCTGCGTAATAGACTGTCCGATCAGCAATTGCAATATAGCGGTTGAGTCAGTTGCGAATGGCAGAATGGCTGTGTTCAACAATTCTGCTGTTACTTACGCCAACAATACGTACGGAGCATCTGTTTATCGCGGAGGTATCATTTTGTTAGGAGATAACACGCCGGATACATTAGGCGCGGCGGCAAATATCCACGTCGGCGGTATCATCGCAAAAGCTAACGGCACGCTGATCTAAGGAGGGATGGATAATGACACTTTATCTATATCGGATCGGGACGGAAGTTCCCGTGCTGACCATCGAAAATGTGCAGAACTACACGGCGGACAGCGTGACGGCAAAAAACGCGGAGGGAAATCCCATCGTCTACTCTCCGCTTGCGGCAGACTGCGAGCTAAGCAGCAAGGCGGACTGCTCGGAAACGCTGCGGGCGGCGTGGCGCAAGTCGCCCACTCAACTCGACCGCCTTGAGGCGCAGACCACTTACACCGCCATGATGACCGATACGCTGATGGAGGGCTGAAATGAAAGAAAAAATCGCAAGATGGTACGCGCAGGGGCTGTGGACAGCCGGCATGGTGCGCAGCGCCGTGAAAAAGGGCATCCTCAGCGCGCAGGACTATGAGGAGATCACCGGCGAAAAGTACGCCGATGATAGATAAATTTTGAACAAAGAAAAGGAGAACAAAAACTATGGCTACTTACAAGAGAATCGCATCCGACGGCAGACCCATCGAAGTCACCGATACCCCCGCGGGCCTGAGCGAAAACTCGGGTGTCA
>ENA-UEQL01000256-UEQL01000256.1-human-gut-metagenome-genome-assembly--contig:-NODE-256-length-35888-cov-10.122811_pt1 | contig 35888 bp, 26 predicted proteins | sample MGYA00242905_ERZ507926 | MGnify/ENA primary metagenome ERZ507926 (study PRJEB26167, sample SAMN06115531) | human gut metagenome | host: Homo sapiens | place: China:Henan | collected 2015-09-09...
TTAGCCCCCTGCTCCAAGCCTGCGTTGATATAGAAAGCCAGGATAGGCAACACGGCACCATTCATGGTCATCGAGACAGACATCTTATTGAGCGGAATACCAGCAAAGAGGACTTTCATATCCTCGAGCGAGCAGATACTTACGCCCGCTTTTCCAACATCGCCGACTACACGCATGTTGTCCGCATTGTATCCACGGTGGGTAGGAAGGTCGAAGGCTACGGACAGACCTTTCTGACCGCTGGCAAGGTTACGACGATAGAAAGCGTTGGACTCTTGTGCGGTGGAGAAACCTGCGTACTGACGGATAGTCCAAGGACGCAACGGATACATCGCACTATAGGGGCCACGCAAGAAAGGCGGAATACCCGACACATAGTCGAGATGCTCCATACCTTCGAGGTCTTCCTTGGTGTAAATAGGCTTCACATCGATCAATTCAGGTGTTTGCCAATTGGCTTCATTGGCTCCTTCTACATGAGAAGTAGCCACTTTGTTGATATCAATATCTTTGAAATTAGGTTTCATCTTGCTACTTATTTATTAAGGAGTTGCTTGTTAAACTTTTTCAGTGTTTCGAGGACATTGCAACGGACATGGATGAAGTTCTCGATACCGAGTTTCTGCAGGTCTTCCATACATGCGGGTGCACCGGCCACGATGAACAGTTCTTTTGCACCTTGCAGTTTCTTCCATGCCTCGGGAGCCAAAGTAGCATATTCATCATCACTCGAGCAAAGGACAATGATGTCGGCTTTCGCCTTGCGAGCCGCCTTGATACCCTCCGCAATAGTTTGGAAGCCATTGTTATCAATCACTTTGTATCCGGCGCAAGCAAGGAAGTTGCAAGAGAACTGTGCACGCGCAATACGCATAGCCAGGTTACCGATAGTGAGCATGAATGCCACCGGTTGTTTCTTTGCAGCCTCGGTCTCAAGACGGAGTTGCTCAAACTCTTCTGCTGCGCGAGCGACAGGCAAGATAGGAATCTGTGCATCGTGTTTAGCGCAACAGCCACAGCCACAATCGGTGTTTTTGATTTTCTTAGCAGCCGTCTCAGTGAAGTTGGGGAATTGGTTCGAGCCGAGCAAGATCTCCTTGCGCTTAGCCACATCGGCGAGACGCTTGGTGAGGTTGTCTTGCATAGCCTGCTGTAGTTTGCCGGAAGCGACCATCTCGTACATACCTCCCTGCTCTTGGATAGCGAGGAACTGCTTCCAAGCCTCTTGTGCGATAGAGTGCGTGAGGTTCTCGAGGTAGAACGAACCTGCAGCGGGGTCAACCACTTTGTCGAAGTGGGCTTCCTCTTTGAGCAAGAGTTGCTGATTGCGGGCGATACGCTCGGAGAAATCAGTAGGTTGCTCGTAGGTAACATCAAACGGCGTAACCACTATCTCATCCACCCCGGCGAGGGCTGCAGACATGGTCTCGGTCTGTGAACGGAGGAGGTTGACATACGCATCGAAGATAGTCATATTGAATCGACTCGTCTCCGCACTAACATTCATCTTAGCCGCCTCTTTAAGCGCAGCGGTGAAGAGAGGTGCCTTGTATGCCTCTACAATCTTCGCCCACAGCATACGACCTGCACGGAACTTAGCAATCTCCATGAAGTAATTGCCACCGATACCCATATTGAAACGGATAGCATTAGCAGCCTTGTAGTTAGGCACACCTGCCTCGGTCAGCATAGTCATATACTCTGCACCCCATGCCAAGGCATACGCCAGTTCTTGTGCGCAGTAGGCACCCGAGTTGTTGAGGATGACGGAGTTGACACCAACCACGCGGTAGCCGGGTAGCGACTTAGCCGCTTTGACGGTAGCAGCGATTTTCTCAGATACCTGTTCGCGGGAGAGCAACTTACCCTTGAGGAGCATTTGCTTGATTGGGTCGACATTGATAGAGCCTTCCATCTTCTTGACATCGTATCCCATGCGTCCGTAGTAGCGAACGAGAATACCTGCCAACTCAGGCGCAGCGCAAGGGCAAATAGTGAAGTTGATGCGGATAGCATCAGCCTTAATGCCATTGAGCAAGTTCTTGATGAAACGATAGTTGAGTTTCTCTTTGTCTAAACAGAAGCCGAGCGAAGTGATGCCCTTGTTGAGGACATCGAGGGCTTTCGCATTGGCCTTACGAGCATTTTCGCAGGCACAGATGTTCTGACGAATAGCCCATTCGTTGTTGGTTTTCGTACCTCTCACATAAGGGAATTGCCCCGGAGCGGAGGTAGTGGTTTTGAGTCCTTTGAGGTCTTCACGACGATAAAACGGTTGTACATTGAAGCCTTCCGGAGTGCGCCAAACGAGTTTTTTCTCGAAGTCGGCACCTTTCAAGTCAGCGATGATTTTGTCCTTCCATGTCTTGGTTGACACAGCGGGGAAATCAGCCAACAAATTCAATTCTTGTTCTGCCATGATAAAATTGATTTATTGTTGTTTATTGATTTATTCTTAGTTCTCGACCAACACGCCCTGCGCGTTGTAGGTCTTGTCGCCTATTATAATAAGGAGTTGTCCATTGCGCAAGACCTTCTTTGCCACAGGTTCGATAGGCTCGAAAGTAACCTCATCGATAGCGGATTCCTTATCGAGCAGACCATTGCTTTTGCCGGGGATAAAACGACTATCCGACGAACTGATCAGTTCGCTTAGGTTCACTTTCTCGCCCGCCTTTTCGCCCCATATATACTCGACAATATAGGGATAATCGATAAAAGGATTGCGGTTGCCTTGGGTCTTTTGGATACCGTTGTTGCGGTCAATTTCCTTTTGCGAAACAGGGTCTTCACGATGCCATTTGAGCAACAAAGCCACTCCGTATTTGGTCAGACCGAAATAGCCCGTAGCAGTATAGTTTCCGCTAAAGATAGAGCCACCTTCTCCTGATGTAAATGCCTGATAATCACCAGCCCATCGTATCATTGTGCCAAAATAGCCACGCGCGAAGTCTCCTTTGTATTCGTCTATCGGTTCAAATACCTTACCCGAACAAGAAGCGGAGATATTGTCGCCTGCAACGGTGGTACCGGAGATAGAGATGGACTTCGCACTGCCCAACTTACTGCCGTTGCCCGAGGTGTAGGTAGCGTTGTTCACTTCTCCAAACGGGTTGTTGCTGCGCATACCATTCACCTTGCCGTCAGTAGGCACAAGGTGAAATATATCGCAGCCCGGACCGGATGTAGAACCACCAAACCATGATTTAGGGATAGAGTGCTCACGATTGTAGCAATCGCATTCATCACTATAGTTGCCACATTTGCCACCGCTTAGTGTAAAGCGACAGTTGCTGTACATATCCCAAATAGTGCCGTCTTCGCGGAGGTCGGTTTCGTAGTACGCCGACCAAAGTCCTTTGTAGCCTAAAGAAGAGTAGCCTTTTTTAGCAATCACATGTACTGCATCAAACAAGTTCTTAGCCGACTTGCCGTCAGCAGAGGCATAATACTCAGGAAGATTCTCGGCAGGAGTAACGGATACGGCAATCGCCAAACCTGCCCATAGCAGAGAAACAAATAAAGAAACAAATCTACGATTCATCGCATTTTTATAAGGTTAATTGGTGGCGTTGGGCGGTTGCTTGCTTTGGTACTCGATACTATAATGGAGATGTGATTGCGGGCACAAGGAAGCGGAATGCAACAACGCCTATACTTCTAAAAGTCCACAAAGTTACAACATAAATTGCAGACCTGCAAGTTTTTTCGCCATTTTGCGTCAAAAAAGTGCTTTTCAGCGCGTTGGGAGGGGATTTTAAGAGCAAAAGTAGTTGGAGAAATGGTCATTTTTTTCGTATCTTTGCAGCGGAATTGCCTTGAGGGGGGATTCCTTCTGCCCGAAGAAGCAAGGCTCTCCATGGAACATGGGAGAGATAGAGCAGAATAAATTGACAAAGGGAAGAATAAATTGACAAACAACTGAAGGGAATGAAGTATATCATCTTGGATTTTGACGGAACAATCGGTGACACACAAGCACTGATTGTAAAGACTTTACAACAGACAATGCAACAATTGGGGTTGGCTGTGCAGTCAGCCGAGGCATGTGCTAAGACCATCGGGTTGCGTTTGGATGAGGCATTCGGTACATTATTCCCCACGATGACGGCAGCGGAAACGCAGTACTGCGCAGAAACCTATCGCAGGATATTTGAGGAGAATAAAAAAGAAATGATTGTGTCGGCCTTTCCGCATGTAGTAGAAACGATACGGCAACTACATGCTCAGGGCAAGGTGTTGGCTATTGCAAGCAGTAGGAACAGTGCCTCGCTGACAGGCTACATAGAGCAACTACATATTGGCGATGCCATTGCTTGTATAGTAGCCGGAGAAGATGTGGCACACGCCAAGCCGGCACCGGATATGGTGTACAAAGTGTTGGAAACACTACATGGCAAAAAGGAAGAAGCATTGATGGTGGGCGATATGCAATACGACATCGATATGGGACGCAACGCCGGCATCAAGACTTGCGGTGTTACCTACGGCAACGGCACACGAGAGGAACTTATGAACGCCGATTATGTGATTGATGATTTTGCTGACCTGATAGCCATCGCACAATGAGGATTTCTTGTTACCAATCTACTAACTTTTCTCCATATAAACACCATGTTTCCTGCCTGCTCCAATTCTCCATATAAATGCCAAACGCCGCAGAACAAAGACTCCGTTAATTACGATTAATTGTTCATTAAAGCACAGCGAGGAATAGTGCTTGTACGCCGAAAGAAGATAACAGATTAGTGTTACTGCAAGGAGGTTGCGAATTGGGTGGTAAAAATGGGGACTTAGTGTTGCAGGACGGATTTGATCTGGTGGACTTGCTGGCGCAAGACGGGATCGATGTCTAACTGCTGGCACATGAGGGAATAAGAGTGCAAAATCGTAGCGTGGGTACGGTGCATATAAAGCCCAATCTCGTTGAGAGAATGCCCTGTAAGTTCACGGCTCAGATAGATAGCGACATGGCGTGCCTGCATAATCTCCTTAGAGCGATTCTGCGAAAGGATAGACTTCTCGGGGATATTGAAATGCTCTGCCACAGCCCCCATCACATCACTCAAATCAACGGAAGCAGGTTGTATCTCCACGATATGCGAAACGACTTGCTCGGTGAGTTGAAGATCGATCTCTCGGTCGGTAAGCGTAGAATGCGCCAAAAGACTCGCTAAGATACCTTCCAAATCGCGCACCGAATCACGCACATTATTAGCAATGAAATCTATCACATCATCGGACAACTGAATGCCATCACGGTGCATCTTGTTGAGCAAGATATTGCGGCGCAAGTTGTAGTCAGGGCGTGTAATCTCTGCCGACAGTCCCCATTTGAAGCGGGTAAGGAGACGATCTTCGATGTCCTTGAGTTGCACCGGAGAGCGGTCGGAGGTGAGAATGAGTTGCTTATGGGACTGCTGTAGGTAGTTGAATATATGGAAGAAAGTATCCTGCGTCCCCTTGAGCCCTGCAAAGTACTGAATATCATCAACAATCAGCACATCGACACTCTGATAGAAATTCAAGAAATCAGGGATACGATTGGTGTTGCGGGCGTCTTGGAACTGGAGTTTGAATGTATTGGCGGTAACATACAGCACGCGCGATTGCGGGTTGAGCAGGCGCACATAGTTGCCAATAGCATTGGCAAGGTGGGTCTTGCCTACCCCACTTCCACCATAGATAAAGAGAGGGTTGAAAGCGGTATGCCCCGGTTGCTTAGCGACAGCGACCCCTGCGGTGCGTGCCAACTTGTTCGGTTCTCCGGCTACATAGGAGTCGAAAGTGTAGATACCGTTGAGTTGCGTATCAAAGTCGATAGCCGGAGTAGCGGGTGTATAGGCACCCGTGGAGCCATTTTCCTTGCGGATATTCTCGTTGGAAGTGCCGGTAGAGGGGATTGTACTTCCAGCACCGGAAGTAGAGTCAATCAGAACACGATACTCCAACTGCGTGCCTTGACCGAAGACGCGGAACAAAGTGGCTGACAGGAGGTTGATATAGTTCTCCTCGATATACTCGGCGATAAACTGCGACTTGACTTGCAGCACCAATATATTGTTGGCATATTGCAACGGAACAATGGGTGCGAACCAAGTTTGGTAGGCACTGGGCGTAAGATTGTCAGCCAAGACAGACCGACATTTGCCCCATAATATGTTCAGTTGTTCATCCATTGTTTTTTTGATAAAGCGCACATTTTGCTTTTGTAGAAACTCACCTGTGCGAAATATCATCATTCGCAAAAGCGCGAAAAAAAGACGAAGGGGTTACCTCCGAATTCGAGTGCAAAGGTACTGCTTTTTTTCGGAATGGGCAAATATGTGCAGAAGGGAGACGGGAACGGAACAGCGTATTTGTGCGTATTTCAGCGAGTTACGCATTGCGAACTGATTATCAGCAAGTTACAAAAGTTTTCAACATATAGACCGTTGATTTTCAGGCAGTTTGATATTTGCAATAGCAGCAAGCATTTTTATGTAAATAATTCGCATAACAGCCTATATATGTACGACTTACAAAAAACAGAAAATAAATGCTATTTAGAATAGGAATAAATAGTATGTCGGCATGTTTTGCATAAGTTTTGAACAATGTGGATGGATTGCCGGGTGGAGAGGTCTATCCCCTTTGCACAAGTTTTTGAACAATATGGAGGAGTAACCGCCCTACTGATGCATTTGTACACCGACAGCAAAAGAACCGAAATTCGGAAAAGTAGCAATTTGTAAGAGAAACAAGCCATACAGGTAGCATTTTGACAAATGCGATTTTGTTTGTTAGGTCTCGATAAGGTCTCGACAAAGTTTCGACGAAAACTCGACAAAGACCAAATAGCATTTTGATAGGAAATAGGCGGATACGCTGACATACGACATTATGGTAGGTTGTCAAGGAAGGACTAACACTTGCAAGAGAAGGACAAAGACAGCGGTGTAACGGTGTAACGATGTAACAGTTCTTTTTCTAAAGTATACCCCCGCGCATACGCGGGCGGGTGTATATAGGGAAATAAAGTGTTACATCGTTACACTGTTACACGGAAGGCAGGGTATAAGAAATTACAGATATATCTGATTATCAATAATTTAGATAAGTAAAACAGAATAACAAAGCAAAAATAAGTTGGTTAGATAAACAGCGCAAAAGAAAGAAAAAAGCCTGCCAAACAGAGATTTGGCAGGCAAAACGGGGAAATACTTTATAGGAAATACCGAACTTAGGAATCGGCAACTGCTACTCCTATACTTATTTCTTTTTGTCTTTTTGTCCGAAAAGGGAGAAATGCACATAGCGTTTGGGGTTCGCCTTGAGGTCGGTAAGGAGCGAATCTGCCGAAACGACCGTAGCATCGATATTCATATAGAGCGACTTGTCGTGAAGGAGCAAACCGAGCGTACCATTGTCGGAATTGATGTCGGCCAGAGTGGTATTGACCTGTGCGACAGCCGAATCGACACGAGCGACCGTGCCAGAGATGTCGGCACGATTGATGTCTGCGGCAATGAGTTTGATACTATGAACGGCAGTATCGGCATTGCTGACGATTTGCGGCACTTGGTTGCGCATCAGTCCTTTCAAATCGTGCGAAACAGTGGTCAAGTCGGAGGATATATTGTCCACATTCGCTAAGGTGTTTGCCAAGTGGTCGTTTGCCAACTGCCCATTAAGTTGATTAACCAACGAATCGACCCCATCGATGGTGTTTTCCAAGGATGCGAGCAAGTTGACTTGGAGATTTTCGACCAAGCCTGGGATGTAGGTGGTAGGCAGTGTCTCGCCGGACTTGCAGAGATTATCTGAGTAAGTAGCGGGGAGTTGCAACTCGATAGCCATACTGCCAAGCAGACCATCGGCAACGAGTGCCATCTGCGTTCCGCGCGGCAGATCGATATCGCGATTGATAGAGACATCGACTATAAAAGCACTATCTTTGGTAAAATCGTAGTGAATCTTATCCACCTGTCCGACTTTGTATCCGCGAATCAGCACGGGGGCTTGTTCCTCTAATCCGTGGATGTTGTCGTACACACCATGGAACGAATACATAGAGGAAAAGATGTTGACTCCTTTGAGGAAGTTGAAGCCAAAGAACAACAAGAATATGCACACTACGGCGAGCACGCCGACTTTGATTTCACGAGCGTATTTCATACTCAGATTTATTTTTCAATTTTTATAATCCAACAATCAGGAAATTTCTTGCGTATCTCTTTCTGCGCTTGCACGACCTGCTCTCTATCAGCCGATTCAGCGTAGTAGTACTTGTACCACCCACCGACTTGCATACACTGACAATGCAGCCCATGGAAACGCGCATCGTTGTCCACAATGGGTGTACGCGAGGCAAGAACCTGAATGGCATAGGTGGTTTTCTTCTCTATGGCGGGAGCCGTTGCTACGGGGGATGTCTTGACAGTATCGGGCTGAGGTGTAGCAGATACAGCAGGCTGATTATTAAGGGCTACAATACCTGCGGGTTGCGCCGAAACAGGGGTACGACGCGTAAACTGCGCGAACGCATTGCAAAGCGACTGCGCCATATCGCGTTGCCCTTTTTCGGAAGCGAGATACTTCTCCTCCGTAGGATTGGAGATAAAGCCCATCTCGAGCAAGATACTCGGGCAAGCCGACTTGAGCAACACCCAAAAGGCAGCCTGACGCACGCCACGCTCAGCACGATGAAGGTTCTCGACAAACTGTTTCTGTACACAAGTAGCAAAGCGCAAGGACTGATCCATATAGGCGTTTTGCATCAACTCAAACATAATGTAGGAGTCGATAGAATTGGGGTCGAAGCCTTGGTATGCCGTTTGATAATCGGCCTCCAACTTGATAACCGAGTTCTCTCGCATAGCCACATCGAGGTTCTTATCCATTTTCTCCGTTCCAAGGATAAAAGTCTCGACGCCTTGTGCGGACTTCGATTCTGACGAGTTGGTATGGATACAAATGAACAAATCCGCATTGTTGGCATTGACGATGTCGGCACGCTTTTGGAGTGGCAGGAAGATATCGGTTTGTCGTGTAAAAACCACTTTGACATCGGGGAATTGCTCTTTGATGAGTTTACCGGTGAGCAAAGCGACCTCAAGATTGAGGTTTTTCTCGGAAGAAATTTTGCCGACCGCTCCCGGGTCTTTTCCACCGTGACCGGCATCGATTACCACCGTAAAGGGCTTAGGCGCGACACCTTTTGCCGCCAACGGAAGCAGACAAAGAGAGAGAAAAACAACCGATATAAGTAGTTTTTTGGGCATACTGAGTGAATTTGGTGCAAAGATACAACGATTTTTTGAAACTGCCAAGCACAGACGCCACAAATAGGTTTGTTTGCTCGCGCGAACACTATATATGTGCGCAAAAAGCGAATGAGTGTTTGCATATATAAAATAGTTTTCGTAACTTTGCAGACCTTTTTCAGTACAATGACAAAAAGCGAGTTTACACAGGAAGAAGAGCAAATGATTGAGCATGAGTTCGAGGCGTTGTTGGACGATTATGCCCATACGATGCATCGACAAAAAGTAGAGTTGATTACTCATGCTTTTCATTTTGCCAAGCAGGCACACCAAGGTGTCCGCCGTTTGAGCGGTGAGCCATACATTATGCACCCGCTGGCAGTGGCGCGTATCTGTGTTCGTGAAATCGGGTTAGGCAGCACCAGTATTTGCAGCGCATTGCTCCATGATGTAGTGGAAGATACGGACTATACGACTGAGGATATTCGCAACTTATTCGGGGATAAGATAGCACAAATAGTAGATGGTCTGACGAAGATTTCGGGAGGGGTGTTTGGTGAACACGCCAGCGAGCAGGCAGAGAATTTTCGCAAACTGCTGCTGACTATTTCGGACGATATCCGCGTTGTGCTAATTAAGATTGCCGACCGCCTGCACAACATGCGTACCCTGGGTGCGCAACCCAAAGACAAGCAATATAAGATAGCGGGGGAGACCCAATATATCTACGCTCCGTTGGCTCATCGATTGGGGTTATTCCCGATAAAAACGGAGTTGGAGGACTTGAGTTTCAAATACGAGCACCCCGACACCTACGCTGAAATAGAGGCCAAACTGGCGGCTAACAAGAACGCCCAAATGGCCACTTTTGAGACTTTCTCTGCCCCCATCCGCACCAAACTGGAAGCAATGGGGTATCAGTTCACCATCACGGCGCGTATCAAATCGGTCTATTCGATTTGGAAGAAGATGACGACCCAGCAGATTCCATTTGAGGATGTGTACGATTTGCTGGCCGTACGGATTGTATTCACGCCCAACGAATCGATGTCGGAGAAAGATCAATGCTGGATGATTTACTCGGCGATTACCGAAATCTACCGCCCTCACCCTGAGCGTATTCGGGACTGGATCAGTACGCCCAAAGCCAACGGATATGAGGCATTACATGTAACGGTGATGGGGCAAGAAGGCGAATGGATAGAAGTGCAGATACGCACCGACCGAATGCATGAATTGGCAGAACGCGGGTTGGCTGCACATTGGAAGTACAAGACCGGGGAGTCAGACGAATCGGAATTGGACAAATGGCTCTGCGAGATAAAAGAGATTTTGGAGCATCCGGAGAAAGACGCTATGGCGTTTTTGGACACTTTCAAACTGAACCTGTTTGCACAAGAAGTGTTTGTCTTTACCCCCAAAGGCGAGATTAAGACTATGCCACAGGGAGCGACGGCATTGGATTTTGCTTTTCTGCTACACTCGGAATTAGGTGAACACTGTATCGGTGCGAAAGTGAACCACACATTGGTACCGCTGAGTTATGTACTGAAAGGCGGCGACCAAGTAGAGATACTGACCTCGGGAAGCCAACACCCGCAGGAAAACTGGTTGGATTTTGTAACGACCGCCAAAGCGCAATCGTGCTTGCGGGAGTATTTCCGCCGCGAAGAAAGACAATACATCAAGCGCGGCGACAAACTATTTCACGATGCGTGGAATATGCTGGAGGCGAAAGGCAGCGAAGATATGGCTATGCAGCGAATGCTCAACCACTACCAACTCACTCGTCCAAGCCAACTCTACTTGCAAATCGGACAGGGGGTGATTCGGTTGGACGATATGCAACAGATTATCTTCCCCAAGAAAGGCTTTTGGGCAAGGCTGAATCCGTTTTCATCATCGGATAAGCCTAAACCTCAGCCGGTTACGGAAACACCCGCTCCTGCGGCAGTAGCACCTAAATCGCACCAGATAGTGCTAACAGACGAGAACTTAGTGCACGACTATATCCTTGCCGACTGCTGCCACCCCATCCCCGGAGATGAGGTATTGGGATACTTGGGCGAAGACGGCAAGATGTATATCCATAAGATTGATTGCGATGAGGCGATGCTCTTGAAGTCATCGCACGGCAGGCGTATCTATGCAGCGACATGGAACACTCACCGCGTGCAATCGTTTGTGGAAACGATTGAGATACAAGGCATTGATAAGTTTGGCGTGTTTATCAATGTGCTGACTATCATCACCGAACAGTTTCACATCAATATCCGCGCAATGCATGTGGCAGCAGATGACGGTATTTTCAAAGGGGAATTGGAACTCTATGTATATGACCGAAAGGAGATCCAAGACCTATTCCAAGCACTGAAAAAGATACCTGAGATTAAGGTAGTAAAGCGGATAGAGGCCAACAATAACTAAGACTTTGACAGGAAGAAACTGACATTTATGGGATAGCACATCGGACAAGCAATCTCGGTATTGGGACAAGCAATCCGGCAATCAATAGCATAGCAACTAAAAGATAACTAACAAAACAAACAACATAGCGATATGAAAAAAATTTTTGCAACACTCTCTATGGCTCTGGTGGCAGTAGCCATGATGGCTCAACAGGCTGTCATCACCTTTGAGAAGACAGAGCATGATTTTGGCAGGATTAACGAGGCAGACGGCCGCGTTACGACCGTATTTACCTTTAAGAACGAGGGTATGGAGCCGTTGGTATTGAGCAATGTGCGTGCTAGTTGCGGTTGCACGACTCCTAATTGGACCCGCGAGCCGGTAGAACCCGGGCAAACCGGAACTATCAAGGTTACCTACAACCCTAATGGTCGCCCCGGGCGTTTCCAAAAGACGATAACCATCACCTCTAACGCAACAGAAGCCACCAAACGCCTTTACATAAAGGGTGAGGTTATTCCCAAGCCAGCGCAACCGGTAAATCAGTATCCTGTAAAAATGGGTGCTTTAAGTTTGAAATCGAAATCGGTGGATTTCGGTAGTTTCAAGAAGGGCGAGAGTGTAACTCGCGAGATTGAGTATGCTAACTTAGGCGATAAAGAAATTACCGTAAAATTGGCTACCCGCGATCAAGATGTACATTTACTTTCGCAAGTAACCAATACGACTATCAAGCCTAAAGAGACCGGTAAGTTGGTATTTATCTTCGATGCAAAAGCCTTTAAGTCTTATGGTCCGGATGTGCTGTATGCTTATGTGGTAGTGAACGGCAAACAAGAATTGAGCGAGGAATACATGATCACACTCCGTGCAGATGTAGTAGAGGATTTCTCTAACTTGACTCCCGCTCAACGCCAGCAAGCCCCTATTTTGGAAATGGAGAACCGCTACGAGTTGGGCAAGGTAGCAGCCGGAAAGGTACTGCGTGGTAACATCAGCATTAAGAACGGCGGTATGAACGCCTTGCAGATTCGTCGTGTGTATTGCTCGGACAGCAACATCAAATTCAGCGCGCCGAAGTCGGTGAAAGCCAGCCCGAAGGCAGCGAACATCAAAGTAGAAATCAACACACAACATAACGGCAAGGCCATGGAGCCGGGCAAGTATGTTCGCCAAGTGCTGATCATCACCAATGATCCGAATCGTCCTCGCTTGACTGTGAACTTGAGTTGGACGGTAGATTAAGAATTTTGAATTAAGAATTGCGACTAACGGAAGAGATAGGAGGCAGTTCTGATGGTTCTTAGTTTTTCGTTCTCACTTGCAAAAGGCGGAGGAATGCTTTGAGAGAGTTCTAAACCGGTTTGAATGGTTCTGAACTAGTCGGTAAGATATTCCAAAGTTATTGGCAAAACATTCCTGACTTATTGGCAAGACTATAAGGCACACATATTCAACAAGATACATAAAGAGCATATAATACAACATCGGTATGCATCATCCTGAAAACGAAGCACAATACAAAGGTCTGACGGTTAACGCCGGGGTGGAAAACCTCCCCAGCGTTAATCCGTATGCTACCTTTCGGCGTAAGAAACGCACGCTGACTGCGGAGGAATACTTTGAGGGTATTCGCCGTGGTGATGCGTCTATCTTGGGTCAGGCAGTAACGCTGGTGGAGAGCAGTTTGCTCTCGGATCAGGCGATTGCTCAGAAAGTGATAGAGATGTGTCTCCCCTACTCCGGCAACTCTATTCGTGTGGGTATCACCGGTGTGCCTGGGGCGGGCAAATCGACCTTTATTGAGGCTCTTGGAATGGAACTCTGTGAGCAAGGAAAGCATTTGGCAGTATTGGCCATTGACCCATCGAGCGAGCGCAGCAAGGGAAGTATCTTGGGCGATAAGACCCGAATGAACGAATTGTCGGCAGCGGCAAATGCGTTTATCCGTCCCAGTCCATCGGCCGGTTCGTTGGGCGGTGTGGCACGCAAGACGCGCGAGACGATTGTACTCTGCGAGGCAGCGGGATTTGACACCATACTGGTGGAAACCGTAGGCGTAGGGCAATCGGAGACGGCGGCACACTCGATGGTGGACTATTTCTTGCTACTGCAGGTAACCGGTACGGGAGATGAGTTGCAAGGCATCAAACGCGGCATTATGGAAATGGCAGACGGCATTGCCATCAACAAATGCGACGGCAATAATATTGAACGCGCACGCGCGGCGCGCGTGAGTTTCCGCAATGCTTTGGCCTTGTTTCCCCCATCAGAATCGGGTTGGAAACCAGATGCCATCTGTTGCTCATCGGTGGAGCATACGGGTGTAGCAGAGGTATGGAAAAACATAGAGGACTACATTGCTTTTGTGCGCGGCAACGGATACTTTGAGCGACATCGCACAGAGCAAGCCAAATACTGGATGTACGAGACTATTAACCAGGCTCTATTGGACGGTTTCTACAAGAGCGAAAGAATGGAGGCATTGATAGAAAACGCTGAGAGACAAGTACTTAACAACGACATTAGCAGTTTTGTAGCCGCAAAGAACTTATTGGACGAATACGCAAACAAGCACTGAGATAACAAACACTAAATAAGATAGGAATATTACCGGGAAAGGACACACTAAGCAGAAGTTACGAACTTTGAACTAGTCGAAACAGAAAACACTGAACGAGCAACAGACATCGAACTAACTCAGAAGACAGCAAACAAAAATGGCAGATACAAATAGAAATACACGCAGACGCAGCAATCAGAGTACGGTTGTAAAAGTAGGAGCGAACGAGATGGGCAAATTGCCGCCTCAAGCGCCGGAGTTGGAAGACTCGGTGATTGGTGCAATAATGATAGAGAAAGAGGCTTATGGAACGGTAGCGGATTTGCTGACACCAGAATCGTTTTACATAGACCGCAACCGCATTATCTTTGAGGCGATACGCGCCTTAGCAGCGAAAGACCAACCTATTGATTCTCTGTCGGTAGCAGAGAAACTGAAGGGTATGGGCACGCTGGAAGAGGCGGGCGGACTACAGACTTTGACGACGCTGACGCGCAATGTAGCCTCGACGGCTCACCTCCGCTACCATGCGCAGATCGTGGCTCAGAAAGCGACCGCACGCGATTTGATCCGCTTGGCGGCAGAGATAGAGGAAGCGGGCTACGATGATACGCAAGACATAGAGGAACTGATGCAACGCGCGGAAGCGGGTGTGTTTGAGATAGGTCAGCGTGCTCAGAAGCGCGATGTAACGCAGATAGACCCCGTAGTAGAGGAGGCATTGAGGCGAATGGATATTGCATCGCAAAACGACAGCAACATCTCGGGTATTCCTTCCGGTTTTGCCGCATTGGACAAGATAACGGCGGGTTGGCAGAAGTCGGATTTGGTGATTTTGGCTGCTCGTCCTGCGATGGGAAAGACGGCGTTTGTGCTCTCTATGGCAAAGAACATCGCCGTGAACTACGGCAGGCCCGTAGCAATGTTCTCGCTTGAGATGTCGAATGTGCAGTTGGTGAACCGTCTGATAATGAATGTATGCGAGATAGAAGGTGATAAAATAAAGACCGGTAGGCTGACTCGCGATGACAAGATGCGCTTGAATACGAAGATCAACGACCTATATGGTGCGCCGTTGTATATCGATGATACGCCCTCGCTATCGGTGTTTGAGTTGCGCTCCAAGGCGCGGAAGTTGGTACACGAACACAAGGTGGAGATGATTATCATCGACTATTTGCAGTTGATGAACGCTCAGGGAATGAATTTCGGCAGTCGTGAGCAGGAGATCAGTATCATATCGCGTAATCTAAAGGGATTGGCCAAGGAATTGGATATACCGATTATCGCTTTGAGCCAGTTGAACCGTGGTGTAGAATCGCGTCAGGGCAGCGAGGGAAAAAAGCCGCAGTTGAGCGACTTGCGTGAGTCGGGTGCGATAGAGCAGGATGCGGATATGGTGTGCTTTATTCACCGCCCCGAGTACTACCATTTCTACACCGACGAGAAGGGCACAGACTTGCGCGGTCTTGCAGAAATCATCATTGCTAAGCACCGTAGCGGTGCGACGGATAGCGTGTATCTTCGTTTCCGCTCGAAGTATGCGAAATTTCAGAACCAAGGCGATGCGGTTGACGATGATGAGAACGAGATGCCGGCACCCCCTATACCATCGGACGGAGGGTATCAGAGTTTTCAATCGAAGATGAACAATATGAGTCCCGATGGTGCTTCGATGAACGGCGGTTTTCCGCTAGACCCGAACAACTCGATGGGGGACAGCGGCGAGTCTGCATTCTGATTATCGCAACAGGCTGTATGAGAAATCGCAGCAAGCAGAACAGGAAAAAAGATATCGCAAAGCAAAACAACAGAGATACCTCAGCACCGGCGAAAGGGGAAAGAGGTTCTCTAAACAATACATTTTGATAGGAAATAGCACAAAACAGCGACAAAATGACATTTTACTATTAAGGTCTTAGGTTTCGACAAGGTCTCGACAAGATTTCGACAAAGTCGGCTCAAAGACAAGATAGCAAAAAGAAAGGAAAGTGGCGGTTTGTGTATCAAAATAGCAAATTGAAAATTTGAAATATACATGCAAAGAACAGTAATCATTGATGCGCTCAAGCGCACTGACTTTGGCACAGAAATCAATGTGCGAGGTTGGGTTAGAAGTCGTCGCGGCAACAAGAATGTATCGTTTATTGCCCTAAACGACGGTTCTACTATCAAGAACATTCAGATTGTAGCAGACCTCTCGAAATTCAGCGAGGAGACCTTGAAGCCCGTAACGACGGGTGCTTGTATCTCTGCCACCGGTACTTTGGTAGAGAGCCAAGGTGCAGGTCAATCGGTTGAGATTCAACTGACGGAATTGGAGATCTACGGCACAGCCGATCCGGAGAAATACCCGCTACAAAAGAAAGGTCTGAGTATGGAGTACCTGCGGACGATAGCGCACCTGCGTCCTCGTACCAACACTTTCGGTGCAGTATTTCGCATCCGCCACAATATGGCGATGGCTATTCACACCTACTTCCACGAGCACGGCTATTTCTACTTCCACACGCCCTTGATTACCGCATCGGATTGCGAGGGAGCCGGGCAGATGTTTCAGGTAACGACCAAGAACCTCTACAACTTGAAATACGATGAGAACGGCAAAATCGATTACTCTGACGATTTCTTCGGCAAGCAGACTTCGCTGACGGTGAGCGGTCAGTTGGAGGGTGAGTTGGCTGCGATGGCATTGGGAAAAATCTACACCTTTGGTCCCACTTTCCGTGCAGAGAACTCGAATACTCCCCGCCACTTGGCAGAGTTTTGGATGATTGAACCGGAGGTTGCGTTTATCCAAAAAGATGAGTTGATGGACTTGGAAGAGGACTTTATCAAATACTGTGTTCGTTGGGCTTTGGAGCACTGTATGGACGATTTGGAGTTCTTGAACCAATATGTAGATAAGGGCCTGATAGCGCGTCTGCAATCGGTAATCGGAACAGATTTTGTGCGCTTGACCTATACGGAAGGTATTGATATTCTGCAAGAAGCGATAAAGAACGGCAAGAAATTTGAGTTCCCCTGCAACTGGGGCGATGACTTGAGTTCGGAGCATGAGCGTTTCTTGGTAGAGGAGCATTTTGGCAAGCCTGTGATCATGACCGACTATCCGAAAGACATCAAGGCTTTCTATATGAAAATCAACGAGGACAACAAGACCGTGCAGGGTACGGATGTGTTGTTCCCTCAGATAGGCGAGATCATCGGCGGCTCGGTGCGTGAGGAGAGTTTGGACAAACTGAATGCCGAGATAGAGCGCCGCCAGATTCCGATGAAGGATATGTGGTGGTATCTGGACACTCGCCGCTTTGGTGCCGCTCCACACGCCGGCTTCGGGTTGGGCTTTGAGCGTCTGATGCTGTTTGTAACCGGAATGCAAAACATCCGTGATGTGATTCCGTTCCCGCGTACACCAAAGACCGCGGAATTCTAATCTAATACTCACAAAAACAACTATTTATGAGAAAAGTTTATTCAATGTTGTTTGTACTGATGCTCTCCTTGGGTGTGATGGCACAGACATCACTGCGAGGCAGCGTAGTTGACGAAGCGGGGAATAGTCCGATCGTCGGCGCGAAGATCACCCTTGCGAATCAGAACATCTCGACCACGACTAACCAATCAGGCGAGTTTGCGTTGCTCTACTTGGAGCCGATGGACGAGGAAGTAGTGGTAGAAGCCGACGGCTATATTGCCACTATCGAATTGGTGGTGCTGAAAGAGAACGAAAGCACCAAGATGGAGCCTATTCGCTTGCAGAAAGACATCGCCCGCGATGCGCAAGAGGAGATCTTGCTGAACCTTGCGGACGAAGACTTGAACGACGATGAGGGTAAGACACAAGCACAGGCATCTGCCTCGTCGGCAAGCAACGATGTATTCAACTCGACGACCTCCTTTGCTTGGTCGACAGCGCGTTACCGCAAACGCGGCTATGACCAGACTTATGAGCAGAACTACATCAACGGCATTAACTTCAACTCGGCAGAGCGTGGTCAGTTTAATTTCTCAGCCATGGGCGGTTTGAACGACGCCAGTCGCAACAAAGAGGTGGTAAACCCGATAGGTGCGACCAATTTTACCTTTGGCGGATTAGGTACATCGACTAACTACCTAATGGACGCTTCGCGCTATGCGCAAGGTTGGAAAGTAGGTGTAGCCGGAACGAACCGCAACTACAAAGCGCGTGTGAATGCGACCTACGCCAGCGGTCCGCTACAGAACGGGTGGTCATTTATCGGACAGTTGGCCTTCCGTTTCTCGCCCTACATAGACCAAAAAGGAAGTATCGGCGAGGGAATCAAATACTACTCGTTGGGCTATTTCTTCTCGGCAGAAAAGAAGTTTGAAACGGGTAATCGCCTATCTATCATCACTTTTGGTGCACCGACGGAGCGTGGTCAGTCGGCAGCGGTAACGCAAGAGGTATATGACCTGACCAACGCATACAACAAGACCTCGTGGGGGCATAACAGTTACAACCCGTATTGGGGTTATCAGAACGGCAAGATGCGCAACTCACGCATTGTAAAATCGTACGACCCGACCGTGATTTTGAGTTATGACCTAAAGATAGACGAGGACAACAAGATGAAGTTTGCCGCCGGCTATCACTACAGTTTCTACAGCAACTCAGCACTGACTTTCTACAACGCTCCCGACCCTCGTCCGGACTACTACCGCAATCTGCCTTCGTTCTTGTGGGACGGACAGATAGCCGATTCTAACTCGGAGCAACTCTATGGTGCAGACGGCAGCCACTATCCATACGGCAACTTCATCGGTGCCGATATGAACGGATTAGGCATGGGTATGGGTCAGGTGGCTCACGACGGACAGATTATCGGTCCGAGTATCAATGCTCAGCAGTACAACACCTTGGTTGACCTCTGGCAGAGCCGCGACAACAAGACGACACAAATAGATTGGGATAATATCTATGCCTCGAACATCGCCAACAACTACACCAATCCGAATGGGTCTGCACGCTATTTGCTGGAACGCCGACACAACAATATACAAGAGGCGATGGTGAACATCAACTATGTAAACACGGCATTTAACCACCTGAAGATCACCGCCGGTTTGGAAGGAAAATACTCGCAAGGTATTCACTACAAGACCGTAGATGACCTGCTTGGCGGCAACCAATGGATAGATGTGGATCCGTTTGCAGACCGTGATATTAAGGAGTTGGCAACGAATGCCGGTCTATCGCAGACGGACATCGCGAATGTAAAAAAGAACGACATTGCCAACGACTACAATGATGTAAAACACTACGGCGACCGCTTCGGCTACGACTACCGAATCAATATGGGAACCGCCAAAGTATGGGCACAAAACGAATGGAGTTTTAACGAAGTAGATTTGTACTATGCTCTGCAACTGACCTATTCGTCGATGCAACGCACGACCAATATGATCAACGGTCGTGCATGGTATCTCTCGCAACTGAATCCCGACAACGCAAGATACTACCTTGGTACGCAAGCCGATGAAATCATTGAGCAGGCGAATGCCGGTACGCTCAAAGCGGGAATGACCTATATGGGCGAGGCTCATCACTTTGTAGATCCCGCCTTTAAGTTGGGAGTAAACTACAAGATAGACGGTAGAAACCAACTGAAGATCAACGCTTTGGCAGAAACTCGCGCCCCATTGGCCCGCAATGCCTACATCTCGCAGCGCGTACACGATCGTGCCATCGGAACTATCTACACGCACGACAACGCCAAGAGCCTAAAAGACTTCTACGCAGCGAGCGAGAAAGTAGCAGGCGGCGACTTGTCGTACGAATTTAACTATCCGATTGTACGCGGTAGAATCACCGGTTTCTTCACCCAATTCTGGGACGGAAGCGAACTGAACGGCTACTATGACGATGAGGCACGAACCTTTGTAAATCAAGCCCTTACAGGTATCAATCGCCGCCATATAGGTGTAGAAGCCGCAGCAGCCGTAAAACTGGGTACTTATTTCACATTGACCGGTGTAGCAAGCGTAGGCGACTATCGCTACACGAGCAATGCTATGGCCGTAACCTCGGCAGAGAACGGAATGGCGTTGGCAGAAGATAAAGACGGCAAATCGGTATTTGAGTTGCAAGACGAGGTATTGCTCAACGGGTTGCGCATAGCAACGGGACCGCAAGTGAATGCCAGCCTGAAACTGTCGTTCTTCCACCCGAAGATGTGGTTTGCGGATGTAACGGTAAGTTACTACGACTGGAACTATCTGAGCGTGGCACCCTCACGCCGAATGAAAGGTTTGTACACCGGTGTGCGTGCTGACGGAACGCCTGTAAACGGCTGGTATGGCGACAGTTATGCCAATGCAATAGAGACCACTGACGGCAAGGCCGCCGTGGTAACCGGCGACGGTACTTTCCCTACCAATGCAGTGCTTGACGAGAACGGCGTACCCGTATTGCGCTATCCGTACAACATACTATCGATGCAAGAGTCGCTAGCAGCCACCAACCCGCTCAACCGCTTTATCATCGATGCCAGCGTAGGTAAACTAATCTATTTGCAAAATCGCCAATCGCTCTCGATCAACCTATCGATCACCAACCTAACCAACAACACCCACTTTAAGACGGGCGGATACCAGCAGGCGCGTTTGCCTCGCTACACACGCCAGGGTGTAGGTGATAACGAGAACTCGGTGATTTCGCCCAACGCATGGAAATTCCCCAGCAAGTACTACTACGCATGGGGTATGAATTTCTACTTGAGTGTAACCTATAAATTCTAATGAGTATGCAACGAAAATTCTTATATATAGCCACATTATTTGCCATTTCGGCAGGTGCGTTATTCACATCTTGTGAACCTCGTGCGCTAACGGAGGATGATGTTTTTGCAAAAGGCGAGAACATAGACAGCCTTATTCAGACACGAGAAACAGAGTATCATCTATACACACTCAACGAGTTTGTAGATACCTATATGACAGAAATGGGCAATTTCTGGAGTGATACCTCGCAATACCGTACTCGTGCGACCAACGGCGACGGCATCTACCTATTCTCGCTTGATACCCTGCCCACCGGTGGTGCAGGTATCTACATCCGCGGGCGTATCTCGACCGATGACTACGGAGGCAACTTCTACAAATCGCTGGTTATCCAACAAGTGGTAGAGGGCAAACAGCAGAACTTGCGCGTATCGGTGGACTTAGGTTCGGTAGGCGGAATGTACCAAATGGGACAAGAGATTCTGATCCGCTGCAACGGGCTATGCATTGGTCGCTACGGAGACCAACCGCAACTGTGCGTACCGGCATACAACAACAATATCTATGCACAGAATGCCACTCAGAAAGTGGGCTGGGCACCCGGGCGTATTCCGAACGGCATATTCCGCAATGCAGTAACCCTATTGGGCATACCTAATCCCGCATTGCTGCAATATGATACCATAACTATCAAAGACTATCTCGATGTAACCGACGAGAAGGCGATGCGCGAGATGGACGGGCGCTTGGTAGTATTGAAGAATGTGTGGTTTACAGGGCAATACGAGAACAACAGCACCTTGGACAGTTGCAAGACCGGCGACCCCGAGACTGACCAATATGCCAATGTATTTGCTCCGACGACGAACAACATCGGATACCCACAAAGCCGAATCATCACCGACGGCACCAACATTTCGCTGGTGAGCAACTCGGAATATAGCAAGTTTGCACACTTCTACCTCCCCGGAGCGGATGCCAACGGCGTGACTAACTGCAAGAATTACAAAGGTACGATTGTAGGTATCTTGGGTCAATTCCGCGACAATGCCCGCTATGCTCACGATCAATACGACTGGTCGATTACGCCAAGGAACATCCATATCGGCAACAGCAGCACACTCAACGATATAGAGATGGCTGCGGGAGATGAGAAATGGATTCCGAAGGAGTACACGGCTCCGAAGGACGATACGGCAACTACAGAGCCGACAGAGTAACACCTAATAACAGACAAGGAATCATACGCAAAACGGTTTGCGTTGGTTCCTTGTTTGGTAGATAGACAGCAAAGAAAGACGAATGAATTGGCTTGATGCACTCCTTCTATTGCCCCTACTGATAGGTCTGATTAGGGGACTGATGCGGGGATTTATCACCGAACTAATTGCCATATTGGCCGTAGTACTGGGTGTGGTAGGTGCGCGACTATGGGGTGCGCGTTTCTCTGCGTGGATATTGGCACAAACCACTTGGCCGGCGGGCGTATGCGATGTGATTGCCTACGCACTGCTTTTCTTAGGTATTGCCATCGTACTGAATATACTCGGGCGATTGCTATCGAAACTGCTGCGTGCTATCCATCTCGGTTTTCTGAACAGACTATGCGGTGGTGTGTTTGGGGCAGCCAAATGGGCGTTGGTAGTGATTATAGTGGTGTTTCTTGCCAGCCGAATAGACCAACAGTTCGGCTGCTTTGGGAACACGGAGATTGTAAAAGGCTCGGTATTGTATCAGCCATTTGTCAATACTGCCGACCACTTGCTCAATGTAGTAACGACCGCCACGGCAAACAGTTTGCCTAACTGATGGCATTGGGGGTGTATTGTACGAAGGAAAAGGATATGGCAGCAAAGGTATCATACGGCAGCAACTCAGGCTTGGCAAAGGTCTATCTATCATTGGGGAGCAATATAGGCGACAGAGAAACCAACCTCAGAAATGCCATAGAACTATTGGAACAGGAAGTGGGACAGCAAGCAGGCTGTTCCTCTTTTTTCTATTCTGAGCCATGGGGGTTTGCGTCGGAGCATTCGTTCTGCAACCTGTGTGTATGTTTGCAGACAGCACTCACAGCGCAAGAGGTGCTACAGCGCACACAGCAAGTGGAACGGCGATTGGGACGCACGCACAAGTCGGTAAACAGGCAATACCACGACCGCATCATCGATATAGATATGCTCTTTTATCTCACTCCCGCAGGAAAGTCGCTGCAAATACAGACACCAACACTGACACTTCCCCACCCGCTTATGCACCTAAGACCTTTTGTAATGATACCGCTGATAGAGATACTAAAGACCTCCCCAAGCACCTCCAAAGGAGGGGATGTTGCACAGCGGGGACATGGGGGCTCCATTAAAAGCCATATAAAAGACCATATAAAATCCATTCTCCGTTAATTGCGGTTAATTGACGATTAAACATGTAGCAAGCATTTTTTCGGACGGCATACGACACAAAAAAGAGAGACTTCTTGCAACGGAAGTCTCTCTTTTTGTATGGATTGTGCTATACCGGCTCTGTATTGCGGCGACGCCATTGGCAGTTTTATCCGCAAAGACGAGCCATATCAGATACCGAGTTTCTTACGAATATCCTTTGGGATGGCATCTTTGTGTACCAAGATGTCGTTGGTCTTGTACTTCATAAACGCCTCGGAGATGTACCAAATACCGTGGTAATCACTCTTTTGCGTACCCCATGAGTTCTTGACCATATAGTAGCGTTTCCCATTTTGATCTTTAGCGGTACCAAAAATCTGCATACCATGGTCATCGGTTGTTTCCCAATTATCGAAAGCCTGTTGGCGCATCTCTTGGGTAATCTGCATCTCGGGGAGCGGTTTTTTGGTCAGTTCGTCCTTTTTATCTTTCTCGGTGAGCCCTAACCAATGTGCGGCATCGCTACCGATGAGGTCTGCGCCTTTGTCGGCATCGGGCATCACACCGATACCCTTGCGGGTAAATCCGACTTCGCTGACATCGGCACCCCACGCCATAGTGTATCCCTTGCTGATAGCGTTGTCGATGATACGCATAAGGTCATCGATAGGCACATTGTACATCTGATCCATACGCCAGTTGTCGGGCACTTCGAGCGCAAAAGTGGTGTAGAAAGGATGGTGGGTATAAGATGTAATGCTCACATAATCATCGGCATTCAGTCCTAACGACTGAACGAACGATTGGGGAGTGTATTGTTTTCCGTTGTAGGTAAAGAACTCGGGGCAAGCACCGAGATAAGTATCGTAGATAGCCTGCAACCCTTGCTTCCAAACGGGTGTCAGTTTTTTGAGTTTGCTATTGGTGAGGGCGTGTACATAGCCTCCTGCCACAGCATCCAACTCAGCGTGCACCGGGAGAGTGTCAGCGGGAGTAGAGCCATAGAGAATACCCGGCATAGCGGATTGCGGTACCATACCGTAGTTTTTGAGGCAATAGATGACATCATACGCCGAACCACCGGCTGCGAACTCGGTGCTACCGTACATACGCACTACATACTCTGCACGATCGACCATCGTATGGCTGACAACAAACATCTCGCTGAGGTCGTATTCGCCTTTGCCCATACGGAGCAACTCGCTCTCGAGGAAGCCGACAGTAGAGAACGCCCAGCAAGTGCTGCTGCGGTGCTGGTCTTTAACGGGAGTGATTGCCACGCTGTCGATAGTGGTAAAACGAAAGCCCTCGATGGTGTCGGTTTTGAGGGCAGTAGTGTCGGTTTGGGCACAGACATTGAGCGCAAAAGCCGCCAATGCTGCACTAAAAAGAATCTTTTTCATATATGCTTCGTGTAAATGATTATTATCAATTGGTTGTCTATGCATCTGCGAGTGTTAGGGATAGACACGAGGATGATAGAACCAAATAAATACAAAAAGAGGTCGTCTAACTTAGCGTTAAACAACCTCTGCCCCTAATGGAGAAACGACAAATTACATATCGTCGTGAGCATGCAACTGCTGCACATACTTAGCATGTGCCATCTTGACGCGTTTTATCTCTGAAGGTTTGTCGAATTGCTGACGACGGCGAAGTTCTTTAACAACACCTGTCTTGTCGAATTTGCGTTTGAATTTCTTAATCGCGCGCTCGATGTTCTCACCTTCTTTTACCGGTACTACTATCATTGCATACACCTCCTTTTGAGTTGGAACCGATGTACTCTCTCGGCAAGCCGACATTGTATTTGAGTTCCGAATAGCGGATGTTTAAGTCTCCCGCCTGACCTTTTATCAACCAAATAAATTATTTTGTACCCAGAGCCGGGGTCGAACCGGCACGGTTTGCACCACTGGTGTTTGAGACCAGCGCGTCTACCGATTCCGCCATCTGGGCATTGCTTTATGCTCATCTGCCGTACTAAGCGTACCACTTCTGAACGAAAGCGGGTGCAAAGGTACTACTTTTTTCTGACACACGCAAACTTTCGGCGCATTTTTCTTCAAAAAATTTGGTTTTCCGTACAAAAAGCAGTACTTTTGTATCAGCAAAAGAACAATAGCAGGATGAAAATTACACTTTTGGTAGTAGGCAAGACCACAGACCCACAGTTGCAGGCACTGATTGAGGAGTATCAGCAGCGGCTGAAGCACTATATCAGTTTTGACATACAGGTGATACCGGAGTTGAAGAATGCCAAGTCGCTGACCCAAGAGCAGCAGAAGACCACCGAGGGGGAGATGATACTCCGCGCTGTAGGGGCGTCTGCCGACTTGGTGCTATTAGACGAACACGGCACGGAGTATAGGTCGATTGAGTTTGCTAATTATCTACAGAAGAAGATGTCGTCGGGGCGGGATATGATCCTAGCGGTAGGCGGTCCATACGGGTTCTCCGAAAGCGTGTATGCGCGTGCCAACGGCAAAATATCGCTGAGCCGAATGACTTTCAGTCACCAAATGATACGCCTGCTTTTTGTAGAGCAGATCTACCGTGCGATGACTATCCTGCGCGGTGAGCCGTACCACCACGAGTAGACTATTCGGTGCCGGACAGGTTGCGGAGGGCTTGCGGGGCGTTGTCGGTAAGGCGATGAAGCGTGTTGCAGTGCGACATCTTGGGGCATACACCGCAGTGCGACACCGCATGCGACAAAGCACATTGGCGGATAGGACAAAGACGGTCGCAATAGACGCTCTTGACGCCCTCGGTACGGCAACCGAGGCAATGGATGTCCGACGGGCGTATCTCCACTTGGTTCAGTTCGCTCCATTGCTGCGCCACACGGGTGCGCATAGCATCATCGTTGCGCAGAGTAGCGGTGCGTGCCTCACACGAGGCACAGTCTAAACCGCAATAAGCAATCAAAGGGTCCATCTAATTTTGAATTAGCAATGAATGATGAGGCACTATCCGCCATGCAGGCGGGTGCTATCTGACAGCCATCCATATCTCGGTAATGAGGTCTTCGGTGGCAGTGGTGAATGGGTCGGTAATGTATTTCTCTATGGGGCAAGGGCGTGCGGGGTCGGCGTACAAAGCAGGCATCGCGTTTTGGTATATCTCGCATGGGCAGCGGACGCAAGTCGCCGCAGTACGCCAAGCCGTATGCCCCCGCAAGCGCAAAGCACAGGGCTATCCCCACCGTGATGAGGTACGGCAGCGGTTGCCACCAACCTGCGAACTGCCACATAACATCCGTAATGCCATACACATCAAACACTTGCCATAGCCACGGCAGGCACAGCAAATGCCCTACTGCCAACACTCCGCAGAGTGCGGCAGCAAGGCGAAAGCGGAGAGTGAGCAATGAAATACGCATACCGGTTGTCTGCTATTTACATTTTATAGAGGAACATCACTTGCCCACGCTGCCACCGCCACCGAGGCGTGAGGACTCGTCGAGGTTGCCCACCTTACGCTGTTTCACATACTGCTGCTGTCCGAACATCCATGTGAGGCTGAGCATCACTTTCTGCATACGATAGTTACCAAAGTTATAGGCTCTGTTACCCTCTTCCAAGCCCAACGACTCGTTCGTAAAGTTGCCCGAGCGCAGCAAGTCTTGTACATTCAAGTTGAGTATCAATCCTTTTTCCGTCCACATCTTGCGTACGCCGGCACCCATGTTGTAGTATTGATCGGTGCGGTCGTATCCGTTTACGATAGGGGCTTGGTAGAATCCGTCCACCGAGATTGTCCAGTCTTTCGGCAGGTAGGCAGTGAGTGTAGCCGAGCCGTAGCCCCAGTGGTTGCGGTTGTCGTACTGCTTGTCGTAGGAGCGGTTGATGAAGTAGTAATAGCCGCCGTTGAGCGTGAGAGCGAGCCAAGCGCCTTGCATCGTGCGTGAGCCGTCATCGCCCGTTACAAACTTAGGCACGATGGGCAGTTCGGTCAGCGAGAGGTTACCGCCGTGGGTGGTGCAAGTACCGAAGTTCATCCATCGTTGCCGCCCGTCGCCGTTGGGCAGAATCTCCATGCGTTGGGAGAACATATCTTGCGTGTGTGCGAAGTTGAACGCCAACGACACATACTGCGAGTAGGAGAAATTAAGGTCCACTTGGTTGTTGAACTCCGGTGTCAGTTCGGGGTTACCCTCCGAGTAGTTGTGCGCATCGATATAGGTGCGGAAGGGGTTGAGTTGGTAGTAACTCGGGCGTGAGATACGGCGGGTGTAGGAGACATTCATCGACCATTTGTCGGTCGGTGTGTAGCCGAAGAACGCAGTAGGGAACAGGTTGAAATAGTCCTTTGTAGAGGTGCTGTCGGCGGTAATCCAGTTGCCACGCGAATGGGTGTATTCGCCACGCAGTCCTATCTTGGCATTGAAGTGCTGTCCGAACTGCTTTGCCAGCGAGATATAGAGGGCAGCCACATGCTCCGCATAGTCGAAGTCGGAGTGGGTGGTCGGGCTCCAAGTATCGCCAAGGAGGCTGTCGGTAGTCATTCGGTTGCCGGTGTTGGAAAGGGCGTATTTCGCTCCCGCCTCAATCATACCCGTCTGCCAGAAGCGCGTTTGGAAATCCACTTTGGCGGAATAGATGTCCACCACTTGGTCGGTATTGATATTCAGTCCCGTGCGTAGCGTATCGGGGCGGGTCGGATAGGTGTAGATATTGCGCTGCTCGTTGCGTTGGTTCCAGCCATAGCGGTTGTAGTCGATATTCGCCGTCAGTTCGCGTTCCAACGAGTCGTTGAACACATGCGTATAATTGATGTTCGCCGTGTATTGCTGCGAGAGTATAGGGTTATGGATAGAAAGTGAAGAGTTGTCTATCACATCCCCATTGCGCTTGGTATAGCCGTAGCCGTGATTGAGCGGCACATCTTGGTTATATATCATTATCGGTGCTTGAAAGATAAAACCGAGCGTGTTCTTATCGTTGATGAACCAGTCGTTACCCAATTTGACCATATAGTATTGGAAATGCGTTTGGTAATCCGAACGGTCGTATCGCTCCGTCTTGGTGTTCGTGGTCGTGTCGGTATAGGTAGAGCCTACCTCTATGGTCGGACTCTGATCCACATACATCTGTGTCAGGCTACCAAAGGTGTAGGTCTTCTCGGTACGATAGTTGATGTTGAGCGAGAACATTTCGGCATTCAACCATTGTTTGATATCCTTGTAGTACATACCTCCGTAGGCAGCAGAGAGTGTACCATTGAGTCCGCGCATCATGTTGCGCTTGGTCTTGATATTAATGATACCACCTTGCCCCGAAGCATCGTACTTCGCCGAGGGGTTGGAGATAATCTCTATCTTCTCTATCGTGCTGCCGTCGGTGCCTTCGAGCATGGCTTTCAGTTGCTCGCCGCTCAGGTAGGACGGGCGACCATCGATATACACCTCCACCGACTTGCCGTTGACCGTTACATTGCCGTTCTTATCCACATTCACGCCCGGGGCTTTCTTGAGCAGTTCCTTGCCCGTGCTACCCGCAGCGAAAGGCGAGTTGCTGACATTGAGTACGATCTTATCGAACTGACGCTCAATGAGTTGCTTCCGTGCTTTCACCTCCACTTCGCCTAATTCTTTGCTCTCCTCCGACAGCGTGAACAGCAGGTCTTTGTTGCCCGACCAGACGGGGCAGCAGAGGGTTTGGTAGCCGATGAAACTCACCTGCAGCAGGTATTTGCCGCTCGATGCGGAGAGCGTGAACGCACCTTGGTTGTCGGTGATAGCACCCGTTACCAGCGTGCTGTCGGTCTGCAAGAGGCTGACAGTGGCAAACGCTATCGGGTTCGCCTCGGTGTCTTGAACTTTTCCGGAGATAGTCTTCTGCGCAAAGGTGCATACCGCACACAACAGCGCAATCAATATGATTTTGTATTTCATATAAGGAACATTATTTATCCTACAACATTAATTATCATATAATTATCCATTAATTATGCATTACAATGGCTTGCCATTCTTAATTGTTTCTTCGATGTTTTGCTTGCCGCCTTTGTAGTAGGCGAGTGTGGCGGAGAACTGCTCTAAGAGTATCTGCTCCACCTGCTCTCGGGTGAACCGGCGTACACCGTTGGTAATCAGCGAGCATAGACCCATATTGAAAATCATCATGTGGTCGAAGAACGCCAAAGCGTCATCGTCCGAGAGTTGGTAATCGGTTTGATACTGCGTAGCCATGATTTGGCTCAGTTCTTTTACATCCAGCATTTGTTCTCCTGTCCAGTGAATAAATTTGTATAAGTTCGGTTCGTTTTGCGCAAACTGTACGATGCACATTCCCATGCGCTTGGCAGCAGGTATGGGGCTGTTGGCATCTCTAGCGGCACGCACACGCTGCAAGAAGCGTTGCGACACCTCCTGTCGCACGGCGTCTATCAGTTCTTCCATATTCCGAAAGGCGGTGAAGAGCGGTCGCGACGAGCAGCCGAGCCACTCGCCCAAATCGCGGGCATTGATGCTATCCGCACCCTTGGCACGCACCATCTCTATCGCCGCATCTATGATTATTTCACGGCTATATTGTACTTTGCGAGGCATTGTTTGTTGATTGGTTGATTAGTTTATTGGTTGTTCAGATAGTTGAGTTTGTTATACAACCACCGTTACGCAACTATTGTTATGTAACAAATGTTGCGCAAAGGTACTGCTTATATTTGACATACGCAAGAGCAAGGTGCATTTTTATTCAAAAAGTGTGTTTTTCTTGTTTATGGCACCTATATTCCGGGGCAATATCGTACCTCACAAGTGGCGACGCACCGTAATTCTATAATCATTTTTAATACAGCAGAAGGCATTGCAAGGGTATTATAAGGGTATTATAGGATAGGCTTAATCACATACTAATCACATACTAATCACATACTAATATCATAGTACGGGCGGTATGCAGACGGTAGCCAAATAGGGCGCATATTATGGGGGAATAAGATAAAAATAGGATAATATATAAAGGGAAGATGGAATAGATAGGGGGCTAGGAGGGCTAAAGGGGCTAGGGAATATAGGAGGGTTAGGAAATCTATAGGGTATAGGGGAAATAGGAGAACACGCAGGCCGTGGGTGAGCATATAGGTGATACCGCCGGTGTCGGCGTTCTTGGCGAGTGCCTTGCCCATTCGGTCCATCCTATCCCATACGCGTGCCGCCGAGTCGGGGTCGAAGAGGGCGAACAGGCACTGTCTGTTGCGCCGACAAACTGCCACACACAGCCAACAACGCTGCTAAAAACAACTTTCTACTTTTCATATTGTATAATTTTTATAGATGGTATAGAGGATATAGAGAATCTATATGATCTAGATATTCTAGATATTCTAGAAGCCCTAGATTTTCCGGATATTCTAAGAAGGGCTTTGGGAGTTCGAAAAAGAGCAGGCGAGATTGTCGCCTGCTCTCCGTGATATGTATCAACGCAATCGTATTACTCGATTACTTGACCTTGTGCGCTATAGCGGATACCATTGCGGATGATAATCAACTGACCGTTGATCATCATCTTCGCTGCTTGTTCAGCCACGGTGGTATTGCCAAGAGCCGATTCTACATTTTTGTAGAAATAGACATTGTCCATCCAGCAAGTGGCCGGCATATCCACCCATTTGAGTTGGTAGATGTTAGCCAAGTTGATGCCTGCAAAGTCTTTTACGAGGTCGAGGTCGATAGCGTTCCAACCTGCTACGAGGTTGATTGTCTTCAGAGCCTCACCGCCCCAGATAGGAGTGAACTTGATTGTACCAGCAGCCTCTACATAGATGTCCATGTGCATTTGGGTATAGTTGGTAGCGTCCACTTTTACGCCTTCCCATCCGAGGTAGTTAGCGGTGGTGTAGAGCAGTGCTTTGTTGCCTGTTGCCAACTCGCCTTCGGTCTCAACGGTGCTTTGTCCCCAACTGCCCATATATCTGCCGACGCCCTCTGCTACGGGATATGCGTCAGAGTAAAGAGACAGTACATTGGCAGCAGCGGCAGTAGGCACGGGAGCAGCCAAAGTTCTTACTGCCAGTGCTACTGTTTCAGCGGCTTTGTTGCCTGCCTCGTCGGTGGCTACAACGGTCAGGTTGTACTCGGTGTCAGCCTTCAGACCGGCAAAAGAGAAGGTGGTCTCTGTACCCGAAACAGCCGTCTTGTCAGCAATCTTGTTCTCGCCATCCATCACTTGGAATATTACCACGCCCGAGTTGTCGGTGGCTTGGGCTTTTACGGTAGCGGAGAAATACGAAGCCGAAACGAGCGAAGCAGTCAAGCCCGTAGGTGCCTCGGTGTCGGCATCAGGTGCTTGAGTGGTATAGAAATAGATATTGTTGAGCCAGAAAGTCTGATTGCCTACATTATCAATCTTGATTTGGTAAACATTCGTCCAGTTGGTAACGCCTACAAACTCACTCAAGGCAATATCAATAGCATTCCATTCGCCACCTTTGATCTGCTTTGTTACGCCTACCTCAGCGCCACCGTGGATAGGTACAAGACGCATCGACATATCGGTGTCAGACCATACATCGGCATGGAGCGACTCCATTTTCGAGCAGTTGAGGCTGGTAAACTCCAAGCCAAAATAGCCCAAATTGGTAGTTACATACTTCTTGCCATACTCCGTCTGAGTTAGCGTTGTACCACTACCCCACTCGCCGAAATTGCAATCAGCATTGTAGGTAGCCGAGTAAACGGCTTTCACTTGGTCGGCAGGATAAGTAGGCGCAGCGGGAGCCACGGTCGGATCTGCCATTGCTACTGCGCTCATCCCGAGCAACATAGCGGCTACAAAAGTAAACATCTTTTTCATAAGATAGATTGTTTTGGGTTAGTTATTTTTTTGTTGATTATGCTATGCTTTGTTATCGCATAGCGTGTTTGCTTGTTTTGCTCGGCGTCTGCTTCGAGCGGTAACTCCAATCAAGTATCCTCCCAGCAGCAGCCAACATACCCAATCCATATCGCCGATAGGCTTATCTTGCCATATATCCGGGTTGGTAGGATCAGCACTGCCCGTAGTAGGCGGTTTGCGTCGTCCTGCATGCGAAGGGCCATTGGGGGGGGTATCGGCGTTATTCGCACAGGTTCCGAACGGCTGCATATTGCCGCTCACCGCCCAAATATCCTCCGGTCGGTCTGCCCCCGCTGCAGCCATAGGCGTCTGCACCTGTACATCCTCACGCCCCGCACCATACGAATAGCCGAAGCCTTGTGCGGACAAGCACACCGACACGCTCCATATAGCCGCTATCAAAAGAATCAATCGTTTCATAATCTGTGCAATCATAGTCGGTTCAATCCTTTTGTCTTGCTCTTATTTTACGAGGTACAACTTATCTGCCTGCTCGCATCGGCTCACGATATACACCCCTTCGGGCAACCGCTGCAGCAACGCATCGTACTCATCTACATTGCCAAACGCACCTACATAGCCGCCCATGAGTGTCCATACGCTGCCTGCCTCCATTGCCGTGGTAGGTATCTTGGTGTCGGTAGCCGTATCGGGACGCTTATTGAGGCTCAGCCGCGGCATCTTGGCTATTGTGGCTTGCTCGGCATTCACGGCGCACTCAAACGGATAGAGCGTTACCGTCTCGCCCGAGCGGAAATACTCACCTACATCGTCTAAAACATAAGCCGAACGCAACTGCCACTCTTTCATTGTGTTGTTGCCAGAATAAGCAAACATATTCTCTGCATCAGGTACTTGCACATTAGTGGAATAGACATCGTCGATGGTCTGATAACTCGCACCGTGGAATACGATATACTTATCCGCCCAATAGTGGGTGTCATCGTCCGGCACACGAATGATATAGGGTACATTCTTCTTAGGCAAGGCGTCTTTGGCTGTGGTAGCCTGTATGTCGTGCCAGTTGGATTGGAAATCTTCGGCACTCACTTCCTTCTCACGGAAATCACGCAACCAGAACTCACCCTCGGTTACCTTACCATCGTTGATGTATTGCGGATAAATCTCATACTCGTCATTCCCTTCGGTTACGGTAACCCTATTTACCTCAAACGGAATCGACAGCGTCTCCCACACATTGGGACGCAGTTTGCGTTTGTATTGGATAGGCTGCAAGATACGCCCGCCTGCAAAACTCTCTACCGCCCCTTTCTTGTCATCAGCAGGCGTCTGATGGTGGTGATAAATCACGAAATCACGCTCCGCACAGCCCGAACCATCCAGATAGTAGAACTCGGGGGTTGTTACACGCAAACCGCCGGCAAATGCAAACTTGATACCAAAGCGAATAATTCCGTCGGCTTTATTTTCGAATCCCGAAACGGGTATATCGCCTTCAAATATCTTTGTCCCTGTGCGCAGCGTCAATTTAAATTCATCTCGCTTCTCTGCTTCAATTCGCGTTGGATAATTCTGAAAATACGCATCGGTTGGATTCTTATCTTCATCCAAAAACTCTGTTGTAACATGGATAAGTGTTTTCTCTGCATTCAGATAAAGCGAAAGAGTGTAGCCTTTGGTAAAAGTTGCACTACCATTACTGGTTTGCCCGTCGCCTGCACCGCCCTTGAAGGTACACTGCCCCGCATAGACTTCATGCCAACTCCACGACAGCGTAGGCAAATCGAAGATAAACGAGGCTTTAGAAGACGAGGAACTTACACCGCTGATTTGCTGATTGGCGACCCAAAGGTCGTCCCAGAATACATAAGGGTCATTGTCCTTCCCATTGACAAAGAACATCTTGATGATTTTATATTCACCAGATTGTGTAATATTGCCTGTCCAAATAGCCTGTGTACCATTCCAAGTACACTTTTGGGCATCAGCAGGGATATTCCATGCATTGCTTACGGCAGTACCTATCACAAACAGGCTGTCTGCCGAAGATGCAAAGTTGTCGACACCCCGTGCGTAGAACGTAACATCGGTATCTTCCGAAAGTGTCAACCAATGGTCAGCTTTGGTGCAGTTTGTATTAGAGCCGGCAGACAACTTATAGACGTGATTGCCCTTGGCAAGGCGGCAAGTAAGCGAATAGATATTCTCCATATCGGTTTTACGGAAACGATAGTTGTCATCCTTAAAATTCCAACTATTCATATCACCTGCCAGCCACAAGTCAGCCACATCACATTCGGTAGTAAAATGTACCTTGATTGAGTTGTCAGATTTCTTCCCATCCTGATTGACCGCCCAGACCTCCAAAGTATGTTCGCTACAAGCGGGCATATCCTTCAAATGCAGGATTCCATTGGTGGCAGACACATTATCCTGTCGCCTGACATCTTTCCCTTGCGTGAGAATATAATTGTAACGCAAATCTGCAGAAGACGTTACGGCATCGGTAGCACTGACACGGATTTCTGCAGTAGAGGTGGTGGCACTCTCGAAAGAGGCGGATATCATTTGCGGTTTGTAACTCAGAGTTTTCACATCAGCCACCGTAGCCGAATTAGCCGACACATTACCTGCCGCGTCTTTGGCGGTAACCACCAATGTATAAGTGGTATTGGCAGTAAGACCCGTGATAACGATATTGCCGTCTTGAGGCAAGAAATCTTTGCTGACACCCGTTGTCTCCACATGATAGCACATAACGGATACATTGTCGGTAGCGGTAACAGCCAATGTAATAGACGTTTCAGTAGCCGAAACAAAAGTGGCTGTACCCATTACAGGAGCCTCTGTATCAGCAGTTTCCTCACCACACGTAGCAGTCCAATCTATGTCGATAATTCCTGCCAGATTAAATACCACAATGTCGCCAACTTTTTTGTTTAAAGCAATCTCTGTGGCATAGAGATTAGTAGGGAGAGAGGTAGCAGAGGCTGTTTCAAACTCTGCAGAAGCCGTTTTACCATCTGCGGAAAACACCCATTTTTCGTTTGCAAAGTGAATAGCTGCTCCTTGCGTTTGATTTACACCACAATTAACATTGTAGGCACTTGCAAAAGCCAAATCTCCTTGCGCAACCAATACTATAGCATACTTTTGTCCTGAAACGTGTTTCAAAGACAGGAGGGCAGTATTTTTTCCATCATTTGCCGTAATCGGCTCTTGACAATACTGTTTGGCGGCAGAAACAACAAATATATTCAGCCACAAGAATAAGACAATATATAGAGGTCGAGAAATGTGTATTTTCATAAGTAGATATATATTGATATCGATGTGTTAAGCATATTGTTAAGAAAGAAAGAAAAATGTCGGCAGCAGGCAGTATCCCGCTGCCGACATATTAACAGAAAGATTACTCAATCACTTGTCCTTGTGCGCTGTAACGGATACCGTCGCGGACGATGATGAGTTGTCCGTTCTCGATATATTTAACCGTGTTTTGCGCACCATTGACATTCTCCAATGCGGTAGGATTGCTTGATTTCCAAGCGTAAACATTGTCGATGAATACATTTTTTACCCCTGCAAAGCCGTCAAACTTCATCCAACGCAGGTTGCTCAACTTGTCTGCAGGAAGTCCACTCAGCGGCATATCTACCGATACCCATTTACCACTCTCAAGTGCCCCTATCTCGCCCAATCTATCATCATTTATCAGTACGACGCCGCCTACACA
>ENA-UEQL01000267-UEQL01000267.1-human-gut-metagenome-genome-assembly--contig:-NODE-267-length-35587-cov-14.445058_pt1 | contig 35587 bp, 39 predicted proteins | sample MGYA00242905_ERZ507926 | MGnify/ENA primary metagenome ERZ507926 (study PRJEB26167, sample SAMN06115531) | human gut metagenome | host: Homo sapiens | place: China:Henan | collected 2015-09-09...
AGCTTATAATGAACAAAAAGAAAATTTTGTTTTATCGTTACCAGATAATATTACACCAATGCAATGGAGATATTATCCAATGGGAAAAGAAAAAACAGATGAAGAAATTAGATTGTTTAATTATTTGTGTCATAATAAACTTTCTTATGCTGGGGGAATTACGAAATGGCAACTCTTCGTCAAGTTCTATTCCAAGAGGCTACAGAATAGATGAATACGGCCAAGTAGTTAGAACGAATAATAGCAATGCGTCACGATTAGAGCTATCAAAAGAAGCTCTGTATTTTACATACTCTGGCGGTTATGGTTACATCATAGTAAATACTGGTGGGGAATGGCATATATCGATGAATGCTGCATCTTGGGTTAATCTCACTAAAAGTGGGGATGTTTTGATTGTAAAGGTCAATCAGAATTATGGTTCTGATTACCGAACTGATTATTTTAAATTAAAATCAGGAAATGTAGAGAAAAGAGTAGATATATACCAATCTGGTTCGTCATCTGGAATTCAGAATACGCCATCCTCAGTTAGTGATGATAGTAATGATAATGATGGATGTTCCTGGATTTTATGGATTGCAATAGGTATAAGTATCTTAGCTGCCATTTTTAGTTGAACGTTTTGTATATAAAAATATGAATAGAAGATATCTTGTTAAAATTGAGAACACTATCCTACCACAAAGTTACTCATTTGACCAGTTAATAGACACAGGACTTTTAGATAATGTAGATGAAAATATCAAGGTAAAACTTGAAGGGGATTCTGTTTGGATTACAGCAAGAGATTATCCTTTTTCAGATGTCGAAAATGTCGAAGATAATATATCCGATACTACCAATTCAAGGCAATACACCTCGCCCCATTCAATATTCCATTTTGGAGGACAACAAAGAATTTCGGATACTCAGTGTACACTACCCCCTCAACCAACGTCACCCTCTATTCTTGACACATGGAATTGGGGAGCATTTACCTTGTCTTGGATTTGGGGTGTATGTAATGGCATATACTGGCCGTTATGTATGATTGTTTGCAATTTTATACCTTATTTCGGTGTGTTATGTTCTTTGAGCATTTGTGTTTACTTAGGGTTTAAAGGAAACAAAATGGCATGGACAAATGCAAGGCAAAAGGAGATAACAGCGTATTCCTTTGAAAGAACTCAGGCTACTTGGAATATTTTGGGGTTAATCTTGTTTATAATAAGTGTCCTATTGGCAGTAATTTATGTTTTATATATAATATTTTAATTTAAAAGTGGAATTTACAATAAATGAAGATGGAAGTGTTACAAGAAAAACTTCTAGTGATTTAAATTATAATAGAAATGGCGGAAATAATGGAGAAAATGAAGATAAAAACGGCTGTCTTTGGGGGATTATTGCTATTATTGCAGGTGTAATCATCGCTATTGCAACTTCTAACAAATCAACTTCAAATAGCAATCATGAAGTGATTGATACTACTGCCAATTCGTACAATAATTCATATCTTTCAGTTTCCCCATCATCTGTCTCTTTTGACTCATATGGAGGTTGTAAAACTTTATCAGTAAATTCAAGCGATTTATGGAGAATAACGACAAATACCTATGAGTGGGGACATCTTTCTATATCAGGAAATAAAATAACTCTCCGTGTTGACGCAAATAATAGCAAGAATTCCAGATCTGACTTTTTTGAAATCAGTTCTGGCTCAAAAAAATATCGCGTAAGTATTACTCAAAGCGGCAACCGTTCTGATTCGTATAATTCAAACTCTACTCGTGTAAATGGAAGTATTATAAATGTATGGACAGACCATAATGTTACGGATTCTTATGGGAATAATGGTATGAGGATACACATCAAATTTGACATCAACGGTATGTTAGACCGAACAGGACAAGCTACTGCGTACTTCTATTATGCAAATGGTAATCCGATAAAAGATACAAATGATAGTTATTGCACGTCAAATGGAGACGTTGCGACGCATGTTAACTTTACACCCTCTTACGAGAATAGTAGATTTGACGATTTGAATATTTTCATGCCGTATTCGGAACTTCATCTGTACCAAACAACATCTTGTTATTTCACTATAAGCATTTGGAATGGAAATACAGAGGTAATGAGAAGTGTTATTAATTCCTTCCAAGTCACTTTTTAGTAACAATATGGACGTAGAGAAGTTTAATGGGTTGGTAAGATGGGAATGGGCGCTTAACATTTAAAAAGCCTATTCCCTTTGAAAAACAAATGGAATAGGCTATTTTTATAAGTCACAATTTGAGCCAAGAAAATTCTTTATAGAGTTTCCTATGGAATACAAAAGTTCGTTCGTTATCGGACCGCTCAATTGTCTTGTATGAATGACTAATTTTCGGGGACTATCGGAAACTTGTCCATCGTAATGAATCCAATATTTTTGGTCTGCATCAGGCAGACCTGTCTTGCGGAAAGTCACTCCAAAAGTATCATCAATTTGTCTGTTGTTTCCTTGGTTGACAATATAACTGCCGCAAGCAAGAACAACAACGGGGAAAGATTGTATGAACTTTGATTCTTTGAACAGTTTAAGTTTTGATTCTATAGTGTCCTTTGGGGCATCGGCAGAATGGCGAGCACAAACATTATTGAGTTCCGTACAGAATGCCATTTCTTCAAAATCCAATTTTCCAGCAATATGTTTTCTGTTTGTATAAACAGTATCGATTATCTTTTGATACTTGCTCCATGTACAACCCTCTCCCTCTTTCGGACGGATATCCCAAAGGTCATCGAAGTTCTTGCCATTTAACTCATTCAAACACTCAAATGTATGCTCGTCATTAATCTTTTCAGTTCGTTTGATGATTCACAACCAATAAACAAAATCTTAGAATCAGGATTTCCCTGTCCTATATAGAAATTGTTTTTGTTGCACTCTTGCACAAACTCTTTAAATAGCTGGTGTTTGTCTGTCATAATTGTATTTTATGTGGTTGTATACGGCGCTCGGGCATCGGTGAGACGCACAAGGCAATTGTTTGGTTTCAGATTGAGAGAGACGGTGAGCGAGGAGGGTTTTCATATTTGCAAATCTACAACATTAAATTCAAACAGCAAAATCTTTTCGGAGAATTATTGCTGTTTGGGTTCTCAACAGATTGTTATACAAAAATCGAGTTGGTGAAAATATCTGCCAGATCTTCCAGCAACGGCACATCTCACTGTGTATCAACAGAATAAAGGCTGGCAGATAAGTGCTGAAACGACTTATCTGCCAGCCTATCTCCCAGTCTATCAGCGAGCACTCGGAGATATCCATTTCTGTTTTTATCTCAACTGGCTTATAATTCGGAAATTTTATTTTAATTTGTAAGCAAAAACAGAAATTTATGATACTAACAGACTCAATGCTCGACGCAGCATTCCAGTGATTTCTGCAAGAAATGCGACATCAAATTGACAAAGGCCGATTCTCTGCCCGATCTTGACGATATATGCACCTACGTGGTGAATGATATGATGTTTGGAAACTTCTAATAATACTAATTCCCGCACTGCTGTAATAAAACTCCGGCAGTGCCGGAACAAAACTCCGGCAGCACCGGAATAACACTTCGGTGCCACCGAAACAACAAAAAGCAGCACCGGAACAACACTCCAGTTGTGCGGGAGTTTCGCAGTTTGTTGCCTATGCTTTAGGAAAGTTTTACTTCGATTTTGCCTATGTTTTAGGGAAGTTTATATCTGGTTTTGCCTATGTTTTAGGGAAGTTTATGTCTGGTTTTGCCTATGTTTTAGGAAAGTTTTACTTCGGTTTTGCCTATGTTTTAGGAAGTAAACTGGTAGATGGACGATGAAGGCTGATAGATGGCTGGCAGATAACCCTGACCGAACAGCTATCTATCAGCCCTCAACTCTCTGATTTATAATGGACTATGCGTCTGCTGATATTTCTGACACATTTTTTCGCATACTTATTGTTTTTATGCACAGCACCATTAAAGTATATGGCAAATTCTCGTTGTTTATTTCACAATACCTGTTTCTATCTCGTTTTCCAAATACGAGAACACATATACAGCCCCTTCATATTATAAACCACAATGGCTTATGGAAACGCAACTCCTCAATCATGAACCTATAAATAGCGGAGGTCAGGAGATCATGACTCACAGGATATCTCGCTGTGCATCAGCCTATCTCCCATGCCATGTGTAAGCGTCTCCTTCTGTGAGCAATAGGAAACCCTTGCTTTGAAGAAAAATTTAACGGACTATTGATACTACGGAAAAATTGCTAAAAAGTGATAATTCCATTAGTTGTTTGATGGCGTTTTGAAAAACAAGTGTTATCTTTGTACCCGTTAGGTAACATGAGCATTCGCCTTAAGAAACTCATGCTAATAACGAGATAAAAAGTTTGGGATAATGCGTATTATTAACAATAGAAGAATGCGGTTTGCCTGGCTGCTGATGTTGGTGTATCTGCCAATGATGCTCGCCTTCACCTTCCACCACCACTCGGAGGCGGAGGGTAGTGCCGTTACATCTTATTGTTATGAATGTGCGCATCACATCCACCACGATGGACATCTCACAGCCGAGCAGAACTTCATGCACGAGTGTGTACTCTGCCAATTGCACAGTTTGCCATATGTGGTACCAAACATCGTTCACATAGCAGTGTTTATTGCTATGGTTCATATCGCCATTGTCATGTCTTGCCCATTTGTCAAGACCCGCCAAGGCGATGTACATTCTACTCGTGCTCCACCTGTATTCCTATCTTTGTAGTTTTTTTGATGATTAATCAAAACCAAAATCGGCTATAGCTATATCCTGACGGGCGATTTAGCTTCCTTATGGTCGGTTTAGCCGATTGATTTTCAAAGATTTATGATGAAAAATAAGAAGCTGGTATATATTGTGCTTCCTCTTTTCATCAACTTGTTTCATGCGCTTACGGCAAGTGCCAAGGCTATGTCCTTACCTAAAGATTCGGTGAGGATTTCGGCTCAGGCAGACAGTGTCAAGCGGATGATGAGGGATGGTGTATCCCTAAAAGAAGTTGTAGTAAGCGGAAGCTCCAATAAAGAAATACAGATGAAGTCAGCCCTCAATGTGGTGAGGGCAAACCAAAAATTCATAGAGGAAAATTTCAGCGGTTCGCTGATGCAGACGCTGAGCCGATTGCCTGGTGTGCAGGCAATGAATGTAGGTTCGGGAGAGTCGAAGCCTGTAATTCGAGGCTTGGGTTTCAACCGTGTGTTGGTGGCAGAAAATGGCATCAAGCATGAGGGACAGCAATGGGGCGATGACCATGGTCTGGAGATAGACCAGTATGCCATCGACCAAGCTGAGGTCATCAAGGGGCCTGCCTCGCTCACCTATGGCTCCGATGCCATCGGTGGTGTCATCAATCTGAAGAGTAACACGATGCCGCTGAAGAAGTTTGCCGGACAGGTGAATCTCTTTGGCAGAACCAACAATGAGTCGATAGGCTCATCGGTTCGACTGACAGGTAGAAACGGCAAGTTCTGGTATAAAGCGAATGCCACATGGATGGATTACGCCGACTACAAGGTTCCTGCCGACAGCATCGAGTATTACTCCTATTGGATTAAGCTCAAGGACCAGCGTCTTCGCAATACGGCAGGACGCGAAATGGATGGGAATCTGATGCTCGGATATGCTGGGGACAGGTGGACCACCTCTTTTCGCATTGCCGATGTGAATGCAAAGGCTGGTTTCTTTGCCAACGCTCACGGTTTGGAGGTGAGATTGTCGGACATCGATTATGACAGTTCGCGTCGCGACATCGACTTGCCTTACCATACCGTCAACCACTTCTGGGTATCAAATCATACCGACTGGAATTGGGCGGATGGCATGCTGGAAGGTAATTTCGCCTACCAAAACAACCGACAGCGCGAACTTGCCGAACCAGTGTCGCATGGCTATATGCCGATACCGACGAACACCCTGGAGAGAAGTTTTACGAAGCAAACCTTCTCCGCCAACGTGAAGGCGATGCAGCAGATGGGCAAACACGACCTGCAGGCAGGGGGCAACGTAGAGTACCAACGCAACCGCCAGGGAGGATGGGGATTCATCTTACCAGACTTCGAGCAGTTGACCTTTGGTGTCTTCGCCATGGACAAGTGGAATTTGAGCGACAAGCTCAGCTTGACCGCCGGGGCGAGATTCGACCGTGGAAGCGTGAGGATTCACAGCTATCACGATTGGTACAAGACACCGTTGAAGGCATCAACTTCCGATTCTCCCATGGATGGAACTGTGCTGCAAGGTACAGTACAGCAAGGAGATTCCACTTATATGGAGCGTTCCGCCAATCTGAGACGTAGCTACAACAGCTTCACTTGGTCGGTGGGCGTGAATCGGATGCTGGGCGACTGGGTGCTCAAACTCAATGTGGGCAAGAGTTTCCGTATGCCGATAGCCAAGGAGTTGGGAATGGACGGCGTGAACTACAATCTCTTCCGTTATGAGAAAGGCAACACCAGTCTGAAGCCTGAGGAAAGTTATCAGGTGGATGCGGGCATCGTATGCGAAAAGGGTGTGCTTTCGATGCAGTTGACTCCTTATCTCAACTATTTCCCCAACTATATCTATCTCAATCCTACGCCTCAGTACAAGGAGGGCTTGCAGCTCTACTATTACACACAGGCCAAGGTACTGAGATGGGGCTTCGAGGCAAGCGTTTCGTGGAAGATTCTTCCATACTTGAAATTGAATGCCGACGGCGAGTACCTTTACGCACGCCAGCTCAGTGGAGAGAAGAAAGGTTATGGCCTTCCGTTCTCCACCCCATGGTCGGCTCGCGCAGAGTTACGCTATCTATTGCCCGCACAAAATCCTGCCAAGTCGGGATTCGTGGCTTTGGAATGGCAAGTGGTGGGAACGCAAGATATAATCGTTCCTCCCGAGGAGAAGACCAAGGGGCACCAGCTCTTGAATGCCAGCATCGGAAAGAAGTTCAAACTTGGTGAAAACCAGTTGGAAATAACCCTTCGTGGAGAAAACTTGTTGGGCAAGCGATACTACGACCACACCAGTTATTACAGACTGATGGGAGTGCCTGAACCTGGAAGAAACTTCTCGGCTATGGTTTCCTGGAACTTCTGATTCCTTCCTCGAATCATAACTCGAATAATAAGGAGTTCTCTTGGAAGAATGATAGCCAAGCGGCAAGGAAGTCCTCCTGTCAGTTTGACAAACATGGACGAACAGTGCGCTTCTGGTGTACAACAAAGCGTTTCTGTAAGTATATAAAAGTAAATAAAAAAGATTAGAAACAATGAAAAAGATTATATTTTTTGCAGCCTCAGTGCTGTTTTGTGTATTTAGTTTAGTGTTGTCATCTTGCAGCGATGATGATGATGCAAAGCAGAGTGTAGCAAAACCAGTTGTAGCCCTTGCCGAGGTAGACAAGGAGAACTCCAAGGAAGCCATCGCCGGCAAGGATCTCCACTTGGAGGGCGACTTGGTGGCAGATGGTTTGATTGCCCGCATTGACGTGACTATCGCCGCAAAAAACGGCAACAAGACCATCGTCAAGCAATCTTATACCGAGGGCAAATACATCGGTGTGAGAAACACTACCTTCCACGAGCATCTTGACATCCCTGCCGATGCTGCTCCTGGTGCTTATACTGTAACATTTGTCGTAACCGACAAGTTGGGTCAGAGCACTACCTTCACTTCCGACCTTACAGTCAAGGCACTCGACAAGATAGCCCCAACCATTACTTTCAAGGAAGTGGGCGAGGATGATAGTCACAAGGCTGTAATTGGCCAGAAGATGCACTTGGAGGCACAAATCGAGGCTCCTCACAAAATAGCCAAGATAGAAGTGGAATTCCACAACACAGCAGCTGGTTACGAACATGTATTCACCTATACAGACGAGAAATATGTAGGCGAGACCTCAGCTCTCTTTCACGAGCATCCTCAGATTCCTACAGACGCTCCTGCCGGCGAATACCACATTCACTTCACCGTAACCGATGCTGCAGGCAATTCAACGACCGAAGAGGCCGAGGGCATTCAGATTACCAAGGAATAAAGCTTCAGGTATGAGATAAAAAATAAAATGACAGTTTCTTGGCTTTGGCACTTTGGTGCCAAGCCAAGAAACGAAAACTTTAATACGTAAGAACGATGAAAAGAAGTACAATTTATTTGTTATACATATATTTTGCTGCAGCGGTGATGGGGATAGCTGGTAGCTTGACCTCTTGTTCAAGTGACGACACCGATGACACAACGGTCAACGATCAGGAAAAGCCTAAGATTGTGGATGGAGACTTGCCCAACCCCATCGACTGTCAGCAGTATCATAGAGGCGATGTTATCGCTTTCCGTTATACTTTTACAGACAATGCAGAATTAGGCAATTTCAACATAGAGATACACAACAACTTCGACCACCATACCCATTCTACTTCGGCTGGCGACTGTACGCTCGACCCTAAAAAGAACCCTGTAAGTCCTTGGGTATATAACCAAGACTACCCTATTCCTTCGGGTTTGAAATCGTATGATGCAAAGGTGGACATTACCTGTCCTAAAGACATAGATCCTGGTGATTATCACTTTATGGTACGTGTAACCGACAAGTCTGGTTGGCAACAGCTCAAGGCAGTTAGCATCAAGATCTTAGAATAAAAGGTTCTTCCGTTAAATGCGTAGACGCTTGTCGTGTAGAGCGTATAGCTTTAACGTGAAGAACTCATCATTTCTGAATCCATACATTTGTCTTTTCAGCACTTTTATCTTGTTGTTTATACCTTCAGTAGGGCCATTTGATATTGGGTAGTCATACCATGCAAGTATTATGCAATCATCAACGGTTCATCCAAGTTCAGCACATTGTCAAGCCTTGTCTTGTATTTGGCATCAAAGATGTCGTTGCCGTTTCTCAGCAATATCCAGCGCGTGCCCTTGAAATGTTAGAAGCTACAATCGTTTGAAAATATAAAAGGGCAGAATTCTGTATAATAGAGCAAGTATGTGCCATCGTTTGGTGACATATACTTTTGACTTCTTCCTGCTAATAGCTGAAATGATTTGAGTAGCAACTTTCTCTACCGACATCACCCAAAACAAGCCTTCTCCCTTTGCCATAGCTGTGTCAACAAGACCTGGTCTGATATCTGTTACGGTTATGCAACCACCATTTCTGAAAGCCTTCTTGCGTATTGCTTCCATATAATTAATTTGGTAGGCTTTTGTTGCGCTATAGGCTGGTGCAGCCGGTTCGCCTCGCAATCCACCAGCAGAAGTTATAGCTACAAGATGACCATAACCTTGTTGTTCAAAAATGCAATACAATCTATCAATAACATATGTCCAACCAACAACATTTGTATCAATGGCGGGACGCTCAATCGCATAGTCAAGCGTGGCATTAATGTCACCAACGCCTGCACACATAATAGCAAGGTCTAAGCGACCGAACTCTTTTAGAAGAGTATTTATCGCTTGTTCTGTCTCATTTAAGTTTGTGACATCTGCTGTTGAAACAATGGTTTTGGAAGGATACTGCTGAGTTAATTCATTAAGCAGTTTTGTTCGCCGACCTACAATGCCAATACGATTATCTGCATTGGCATACTTCAGAAAAAGAGCCTTACCAATACCAGATGTAGCTCCGATTATAAGAATATTCATACTGTATTTTTTTGTGCAAAGTTAATGCTTGCCCATTAAAAACAGCACGTGTTCTAAGACTATAAAACATTATAAGGGCAAACTCTCAAAGTGTTTTGAGAGTTTACTCTCCAAAAGTAAATTCCCTACGTATATTGCTTATAGTTGTTGGTGTAACTTTCAGATAAGAGGCTATATCCTTCAAGTTGATGCTTTGAACTAATTCCGGACAACGAATTAGCAAACGCTTATATCGTTCTCTGGTTGTCATACGATAGGTATCAAGATATTGTGCATAAACTTGAGCAAAAAGGTTATCGGATATGGCCTGCTTGAGTCCTTTCGTATTTAAGGAATCCAATAAGTTATCCAGTTCTTTCCCTAATATTTGGAATATCTTACACGTTGTTCCAGCCACAATAGTCAACTCTGACTTTCTACCAGTAAGACAATTCGGATAGTCAGCCACAAACTCTCCTTCGAAGGCAAAACCAGTACAGTAGTCCTTACCTTCCTCTTCGTTATTCACCATATACTTGAAGCATCCACGCTCCACATAAGCCACATATTTTGACGGCTTGCCTGCATCCTCAAATATCTCACCACGCTTCAATAAGCGTACTTCTCCTTGTTCCATGCAGTAACGACGCAGAGGCTCAAGCTCAAGTCCATCCTGATATGAATTGAACATCTTCACTTATGATTTCTTTGGGCAATATGATATAATTACTGCATACATATCGCCCTCATTCTTTTGACATAAAACATTATAAACTTAAGTAGCTCACATAAATCCAAACAGCAAAATCTTTTCGGAGATTTATTGCTGTTTGGATTCTCTACAGACGGCTATAAAAAACGAGTTGGTGATAATATCTGCCAGCCATCTTATTGCTTTTCGACTGCAAACTCGAGTTTCTGGAGTCCTTTCTTGTGAATGTTAGCGAGGACGAGCGAGTAACGCACCGACTCACCGGGCTGCATCGACTTGATCTTGCTGAATTCTTCTTCAGGCACTACGTCCTTGAACATCGGACCGTCGGAATTGTTGTATACCAAACGCAACTGGTCGGCGAAGGGAGTGACTACGAACGAATAGTACGCCTGATAGGGTATCGACTGGAACTTATTCCAATTGGCATCGGCTTTGTCAAGGATGTTGTCGAGCCAAATACGTGCCGACTTGTAGGAGGGCAGCTTGCGTCCGTCGGCGTAGAAGATGGCACCATCGGCGTTGACGAGATACTTGGTGCTGATGGAATACTTCGTGAAAGGGCACAAGTCGTTGTACTCGATGTCTGCCTCCGACTTGATGTCGTTGTCGACCTTCGTACTGGGTTCGGCAACGAGTAGGTCTTGGAGTATGCGTATCAGCTTGTAGGTGCGATTGTAACCGTCGGCGGGCGGGTTGGCAAGTATCGTTCGCTTTACGGAGAGATAGTATTCGTGACCTCGCTCGTAGATGAAGCCTTCGATGCGGTTCATACCTAAACGTTCTATCTGGTTTGGATTGTCGTCGGTCTTGACGAGCAGGCATTCTATCGGGTTCTCCTGCTTGTCGTCAAACGGAGAGTACATGATGCCGGTTTCTGGCAAAACGGTCATCCTGATTTCCTTGACACTGTCTTTCGGCTCGTCATCGGTGCAGGCAGCAAGTGCTGTCGTTAAAAGGAATAGCACAAGGAGCATTCCTTCATAAACTTTGGATTTCATAATTTAATGGTTTTTAAAAAACATTGATATCTTCGCTGACATTCAGCATCCTACACGCCCTCCATTCTTTTGGCACAACAACATTATATCCTCCACAGCATCCTCTATAGAAAGAGTATGCTCTGCAGCATAACAATCAATAAGGAAATCTATCCCTTTAAACCTACGCAAGTAGGCATACGACTGTGCCAATGTCAATTTAAAGCGATTAGCAAAAGCTCCGACACAGCAGTTTACATATTCTATGATATTATGAGTCAAATCCATACGATCTAATTATTTGTTCTATATGTGATTATCTCACTGCAAATCTACAACAATAAATACAAACGGCAAAATGTTTGACTGACTAATCAAACAGTAATAATTCCAGTTAGAACGGAATATGACGAGAACGGAAAACCCGTACATTCTTTAGAAGGTGTATCTTTCGAGGAGGCTTTTGATAAATTTAAACAGTTTGTTGAGCAGAATGGGCATCTCCCATTTGCTACATCTGGTGAATATGAATGCTCTCTTCGTAGATGGCAACAAGAAATAAATCATGATATAAGACCTTTGACCCATACTCAATATAAAGAATTTGAAGAAGAAGAAGTTCTGCTTACTATAGAGGGTGTAAGCAGTACTTCTTTTACAATCTTAGAGAGGATGATATTTCACGGCTCACTTATGTTCTAAAACCCAAAATACAAACGATCCAATTCCCTACTATAATTCTCAAGTTTTCTAGGATAATAGTCACCAAGGAATCGGATTTCATCAAAGCATACACTATTAGAGTCTTTCTGATACTTCTCTATTATAGAATTATATCTTTTATCATTCTCTATATCGTGATGCAATTTGGACATATCTTCACTAATTGTCCATGAACAACAATTCAAAGCTCCACCCCATTTCTCGATAAATTCTTTCATCTGAACTTGAAAAATCCTTCCTCTATAATCAGGATATAAAGCAATAAACTGACCCATTGCTTCATTATCAAGTTTTGTATTGCCAATTCCTGGAACAATAATAACATCACGTGTCTGAAGAGCGTTGATATATGCCCAACTTAATTCGTTATATTCAGAAAGATTCAACTCTATAACATAAAAATGTTCCATCAAGATATTACGCATTTGAGTAGCAATACCATCATCATATACTGAAAGATTAGTTAACACTACAGGTTTGCCATCTTTTTGTGCGCCGACAAATCTTAATATTCCATCCGTATGCCCACAAACATCCTTTTTATCCCATGGCAACCATACTATAGTTATTTCATCAATAGTTGAATTACATTCTTTAGGTTTGAAAGAATCCCGAATTTTAGATTCTATCTCCTTTTTAGATAATCCTTCGTTTTCTATCATCACCTTGTCTGTCATTACAATAAAGGATTTAGTGGTGTAAGTATCTGGTTGTTCTATTTCGCCAACAACAATATTTCCACCATCAATAACCAAAGAAGAATGATTGATGATAAAATTCTTATCTTCAATCTTATTCATCACTTTATCTACATCAGTAATGTATTTTTCCTTACCTTTCAGATAGTTGGGATTGTATACAAATTGAGAGAAATAACCACATGCAAATTGTATCGGCATATAATCACGACACCAATAATCCTTAGTTAAAGGAAGCGTTTCATGCGCTACGTTATTAGCATCCAGAATTTCACAAACATCCTTATAGATATTGGGATAATCTGTACGTAGCAACTGTGAAAAAAACACTTTGTCTTTATATTGTTCTGTTATCATAGCTTTTCAACTCGTTTAAATCCCCATAATCTGTTGTCGTTTATATTGATTCGTTGCATAGGTTCTGCATAGCCCAGCGTTTCATCAGACTCATCTATCCATTCTATACTAAACTTGCCATTGCTTAGCATATTTGCTCCACCATATAAATCATACCAAAAATCATGAGGAGCCCAATTTTTTCTTTTTTCATTATTCTCCCATTCTTTTTCCCCAGGCACAATAGCTTTATAGCCTCTAATCAAGAAAGACGCATGATATTTCTTTTGTGGATCATCAAACAAAACATCAACGCCCGATGGATTTGGACATACAGCACCTAAAGCATAGCCAAATTCATCTTTCCCTTTCAGATATTTTTTTTCATCTTTAATATTGCCATCATCCTCGTGGTAATAAAATTCGATGCAGGTCAACTTTAGTTTATACGCATCCTTACAACCGCCATTAATAAGAAAATAGCCAGAGAAGAATGCTGCTTCAGCAATTTTCTTAAACTCTTCAAACATGTTTGCTTCGCAACCATCAGCGCCTTTGAAAGCCTTTAAGGCTTGAAATAATCTTGATTCCATACTTATTGAATTATTTTTATTTGTAAACTTCTATTGTTTTCTCCAACCATTTATATATCTTCTCCTGAAGACTTTGGGGTTCCAACACTTTTATCATATTGCCAAAACTCATCAACTTCATATAGAAGTCATAGGTAGGACGCAGTGCCAATTCAAAATCGGCATAATCATCACATGCATATATTTCTTTTTGCGAGTGATGCAACGGCAATGTGCGCATATAGTGCTGATGGCATTTGTCTGCCCTTAACACTATTCTCTGAAGCGGTACAGATTCATCCAATACAATACCGAAGTATTCTGCAAAATATTCTTTTGCACAAAAATCTTTTGGCAAAACAAAATGAGCATCTGCTAAGTTAACACCTTCTATTCTATCAAGAGAATACAAACGCAAGTAGTTATAGTCTACATTTCTTGCTAACAATAAGTTCACAAAAGAGTTTCTTTGTTTCTTCCATATTCGTAGTATTATTGATTCAAATGCAAAGTTACGCATTAAGTGTCTCAATATGCGTTACAGGATAAAGAAAAATGGTCTGCAACTCGTGCTGAACGAATTGCAGACCATTATCCTTATTGTCGAGTTATTGAATTGCAAAACTCCTAACTCCTATATTCTACATCGCTGATGTAGCCGCTACGAGCCATCCGTAGACGCAGCTGCATACGCCGAAGAGGAGTACGCCTGCGGTGCAGAGGGCGAGGGCTGTGCGTGTAGCGCAGTCGCTCTTGAACGGAGCGAGCGGAGCATCGGTCTTGTTGATGTACATGCACTTTACAATCTTCAGATAGTAGTAGAGTGACGGTACGGTGTTGATCAATGCGAGGAACACTACTGCGTATGCGATGTTAGAACCCTGCTCGGCTGCTGCCATGAACACGAAGAACTTACAGAACATACCTGCGAACGGCGGGATGCCTGCGAGCGAGAACAGAGCGAGTGTCATGAGGAACGAGAGCTTCGGGTTGGTGGTGTAGAAGCCGTCGAATACAGACATCTCGGTGTTGCCCTTGCCGCGTGTCTCAACAACGTTGATGATGGTGAACACTGCCATGTTGGCTGCTACGTAGATGAGCACGTAGTACATCAGCGCCGGCAGACCCATTGCGCCGTTGCCTACCGCTGCAAGCATGATGTAGCCTGCCTGCGAGATAGAGCTGAACGCCATGAATCGCTTGAGCTCTGTCTGGCGGAGTGCGAAGAGGTTAGCGATTGTGATGGTGAGGACGATGACGATGTACATCAGCATCTCCCAGTACTCTACCATCGGTGCGAACACCTTGGTGAGGATTGTCATCAAAGCGAACGCTGCTGCACCCTTAGACACTACGCTCAGATAGCCTGTAACGGCTGTAGGAGCACCCTGGTATGTGTCGGCTGTCCAGAAGTGGAACGGCACGAGCGAAATCTTGAAACCGAGACCGCTGAAGAAGAACACGAGACCCATGATGGTGAGCGGTGTTGCTGTGATCTGCGCCATTACGTCGTCGAAGTAGAGTGTGCCGCAAGCTCCGTAGATGAACGAGATGCCGTAGAGCATCACGCCACTTGAGAACGTAGCGGTGAGCACGAACTTGGCTGCGCCCTCTGCCGACTCCTTCTTGAACTTGTCGAAGGCAACGAGACATGCCATAGGCACTGATGCCATCTCCAAACCGAGGAAGAACATGAGGAAGTGGCCTGACGAAATCATCATGTACATACCGAGCAAGGTAGAGATGATGAGCTCATAGAACTCGCCCTCCTTGTTCTGCACGTCCTTCTGCTCGAGCCACGACTGTGCCATCACTACCACGATGAACGCACCGGCTGTAAGGATAACCTTCATCACCTGCGCTGCTGCGGTGGCGGTGTAGAGTCCGGCGAAAGCCTCTGCAGGCTCTGCGGTGAAGCAGACTGCAATCTGAGCTACCAACAGCAGACCTGTCAGCAGGCTCAAGGTAGTATGTTTCTTCTCGCCCTTCAGGATGAGGTCGGCGAGGAATACTATCACGAGGGCTGCCATGAGGCCAGCCTCGGGTATCATATTAAAAAACTGACTATAATCCATTTTTTACTGCTGAACTGTTATTAAAGTGTTGGAATTACGCTGAGGATTGGTACTACGGCATCGCTGATAACATGGCTTGCCCAGATCGGGAACGAACCCAGACCTGCAACGCAGAAGATGAGGCAGCATACAGCGAAGCGCTCGTCCCATGTAGCGTCGGTGAGCTCCTCGAAGTGCGGGTTCTTCACCTTCTCGAAGAGGATGAAGCCCACGGTACGGAGGATGTACACAGCGGTCACAACGATTGAGGTGATAGCGATGACGGTGCAGCAACGGTGGAATGTGTCGGCATTCTCGAACGAACCGTTGAAGATGGTCATCTCGGCGATGAAGCCTGAGAAGCCCGGCAAACCGAGGTTAGCCAAACCTGCAATCACGTAGCCTACAGAGAGGAACGGCATAATCTTCATCAAACCGCCAAGCTCACGGATGTCACGTGTGTGTGTACGACCGTAGATCATACCGATGAGGGCGAAGAAGAGGGCTGTCATCAAACCGTGAGAGAGCATCTGAAGGATAGCACCCGTGCAGCTCACCTTGGTCATCATCAAGAGTGCGAAGAGCACCAGACCACAGTGAGACACTGAAGAGTAAGCGTTGATGAACTTCAAGTCGGTCTGTACGCAAGCCGAGAACGCACCGTAAACGACAGAGATGGTTGTGAGGATAAGGAATATCCAAGCCAAGTCGTTAGCTGCCTGCGGCAGGAGGAACATTGCGATGCGGAAGCAGCCGTAGCCGCCGAGCTTCATGAGCACACCTGCGTGGAGCATAGACACTGATGTCGGGGCGCAACCGTGACCAATTGGAGACCATGTGTGGAACGGGAACAACGCACCAAGCACGCCGAAACCGATGAACACGAACGGGAACAGCACGTTCTGAACGGCTGCCGGGATGTGGTTGTTGTGCGCAATCTCAAGGATGCTCATCGTAGAAGCACCGTTAAAGAAGTAGATGCCTACCAAGCCAAGGATGATGAGCGCAGAACCGCCCATAAGCATCAACGTAAGCTTCATGGCTGCATACTCCTTGCGACCCGAACCCCAGAAACCAATGAGAAGGTACATCGGGATAAGTGCCACCTCATAGAACATGAACATGGTGAAGAGGTCGATCGAGATGAAGAAACCGTAAACACCTGTCGAAAGCAGAGTGAACCACATGAAGAACTCCTTGGTGAGGGGCTTGAGCTTCCATGAAGCGAATGTACCGGTGAAGACGATGATGCTCGAAAGCAGCAACATCACAACAGAGATACCGTCTACACCAACCTCATAGTTGATGTGCAAAGCCGGGAACCACGCAGTAGAGGCATGGAGAATCATCTCCTCGGTGTTGCCGCCAGCGCGCTCGCTGATGAAGTGGAGCGTGAGCCATACGCTCATTGCCAAGAGGCAAGATGAACCGGCAACCATCACACCACGCACCTGATTGACGTTGCGTGCGATCCACAGACCGAGCAGCATCAACGCAGGGATTACTACGAATAAACTTAATATATTCATATTCTAATTATAAGCAAAGTAATAATAATGTTAAAGCTACCGTACCTGTGATGAACCAAACGGCATACTGGCGAACGTCGCCGCTCTGCCATGGGCGGATGGTCTCACCTGCCTCGTTAGCACCCCAAGCAGTGAAGTCGATAAGACCGTTGATGATCTTCTCGTCGATCCACTGTACCGGACGGCTGACGTAGCGGAACAGAATCTTGTGAGTAACAAACTGGTAAACCTCGTCCATGTAGAAGCGCTTGTAAGCCCAACGATGCAGACGCGGGAATGCGGCGTACATCTTGTCGGCGATAGGCTGCTTCTCACCCTTGTAGATATATGTGGCAAGGGCGATAGAGAGGATAGCGATCACTGTAGAGGTGGCAGCCACCTGCGGGTCGAAGTGAACGGTGTAGGCTGTGCCTGCTGCACTCACGATAGAGCCGAAGCTTGCCCAGCTCCAGTCGCAGAAGCCGCCGAGTGTGGTAACAACACCAACGCCTACGGTGACGATGCTCAGGAACACGAGCGGGAAGGTCATTGTAGCCGGAGCCTCGTGCGGTGTGTGGTGAGCGTGCAGCTCCTTGTTCTCTGTACCCCAGAAGATGCCGTAGTAGAGGCGGAACATGTAGAACGCTGTCATAGCGGCAACGCCTGTCATCCACCAGCCGCAGAGCGGTGAGTACTCGAAGCAAGCAGTGATGATCTCGTCCTTAGAGCTGAAGCCCGAGAAGAACGGGATACCTGCGATAGCGAGGCAAGAGATGAGGAAGGTGATGTGTGTGACAGGCATGTACTTGCGCAGACCGCCCATTGCAGACATCTCGTTAGAGTGAACAGCGTGGATGATGCAACCAGCTCCGAGGAACAGACAAGCCTTGAACATGGCGTGTGTGAACAGGTGGAACATAGAAGCCATGTAGCCAAGCTGTGCGTGGTTGTCGAGAGCCGCACCGTGGTGACCCGGCAGACATACGCCGAGCGCTACCATCATGAACGCAATCTGAGAGATTGTAGAGAAGGCAAGCACACGCTTGATGTCGCTCTGTGCGCAAGCAACGGCTGCTGCGTAGAAGGCTGTGAAAGCGCCTACGATAACGACTACCTCAAGAGCCTGCGGAGCGTACTCAATCCATACCGGGAAGAGACGTGCAATCTGGAACACACCTGCAACGACCATGGTAGCGGCGTGGATAAGTGCAGAAACCGGTGTCGGACCTTCCATTGCGTCCGGCAACCAGATGTGCAACGGGAACATTGCCGACTTACCTGCACCACCGATGAACATAAGCACGAGGGCTGTAGGCAGAATCATGCCGCCTGCAGCAAGAGCGCGTGCGCTGTCAGCAACGGTGAAGGCAGAAGCACCTGCGCCGTAAGCAATCTCAGTTCCGGTGAACGAGAAGTTGTAGCTTCCTGTGTAGTAGCCGAAGATGAGGATACCGATGAGGAAGAACATATCGGCGAAGCGTGTCACGATGAACGCCTTCTTAGAAGCGTGAACGGCTGCGTGCAGAGTGTAGTAGAAGCCAATGAGGAGGTAAGAGCTTACACCCACGAGCTCCCAGAACATGTACATCTGGAAGATGTTTGTAGCAAGCACGAGTCCGAGCATTGACATCGTGAAGAGAGAAAGGAAAGCGTAGTAGCGCTGGAAGCCTTTCTCGCCGTGCATGTAGCCGAACGAGTAGATGTGCACCATAAGGCTGACCGTAGAGATGACGATGAGCATCATCACCGAAATCGGGTCGAGCAGCACACCGAGGTCGAAGTGCAGATGGCCCAGCGGCAACCATGTAACGTTGTAGGGAACGAAGGTTGCGAAGGTGCCGTCGGCAAGACGGTCGGCTGTGAAATACTGGAACGCAGTGTAGTAGCTGAGTGCTGTCACCAAGCCCAGAGAGCAGGTGCCAATCAGTCCGGCTGCCTTGTGCGACCAGGAATACTTCTTATTCACGAATTCTGGCAGACCGATAACCAGGAAGCTGATCAGCGGCAACAGAAGAATCCATATTGAATATGTAAAATCCATAATCTAATTAATATTTCATGTTTTCAATACTGTTCACCTGATCGCTGTGGAAATTGCGGTAAACGTTAATAATAATCGCGATAGCTACGGCGCTCTCTGCTGCGCTCACGCCGATTGAGAAGAGGGTCATGAAGAAGCCCTCGAACTCGCCGGGGAAGAGCAGGCGGTTGAAAGCCGCAAAGTTCAGGTCTACTGCGTTGAGCACGAGCTCTATAGAGACGAGCATGGCTATCAGGTTGCGGCGTGTTACGAAACCGTATACGCCGATGAAGAACAGAAGTGCGCTAAGCACGAAATAACATTCTACTGGTACCATAATTTACTTGTCCTCCTTTTCTTTACGTGCTACAACGATTGCGCCAATGATACATGCCAGCAGGAACACTGAGATGAACTCAAAGGGCAATACATACTGATACTTTTCCGAACCGAGAAGAGCCTCGCCGATGGTCTGCATGGGCACCTCTTTGCCTTCAACAAGGACAGAGAGAAAACCGTTCTTGAGCTGTACGCCGGCTACAGTAGCCAAACCTACGAGGCAGATGAGTGCGTAAGAGAGGGCACGGCAGCCCTTAACGCGCTCTACCAATCCCTGGAGTGTGCGCTTGCTGACGAGCTGCACGGCGAAGATGTACATCATCACCATACCGCCTGCGTAGACGCTGATCTGCGCTGCACCGAGATAGGTGTAGTCGAGCAGGAAGTAGAGACCTGCCACTCCGAGGAGTACGAAAAGCAGGAATGTGACCGAACGCATGATATGCTTTGTGGTCACGCACATGACAGCCGATCCGAGGATTACTGCTGCCAAGATGCAAAACATTACTATACTTGCCATATTTTCTTACTCCTTATTTTGTTTTGGTGTTAAACGTTCCGATTTCGAAGTCGGCACCGCCGTCGATGATGTTAGGCAGCGAACCGCCCTCGTACACTTCCTTGTCGAGGTGAAGCACGAGTGCTTCGCGGTCGAATACCGAGTTCTCGAAATCGTTTACAAACTTGATTGCGTCGAAGTTGCAGGCGTTCACGCAGAGTTCGCAGAACATGCAGTCGCCGAGGTCGTACTGATAGTCTACGAGCTGCTTTTTCTTCTTGCCTGTCTCCGGGTTCTCAACCATCTGCGACACAATCTTGATAGTGCCGTTCGGGCAAGCCTTCTCGCAGAGTGTACAAGCTGTACACTTCACGACGCCGTTCTCGTCGCGGTTCATCACCAGACGTCCGCGGTGGCGTGCTGCTACGTGCAGTGTGGTCTTGCGGTTCTCGGGATACTGCTCTGTGCTCTTCTTTGTGAGGAGCTCCTTCCATGTGGTCTTCATACCGATGGCGAGGGTTTTCATAGCCGACCCGATTTCTCCGAAATATGATTTTTTGTTTTCTTCCATTGTTTATTATTATTAAGAATTCAGAAGTGAGAAGTTATCGTTCCCTTTGGTCACTTGTAGTTAAGCCATAACCTTTTTTCCATATCAATCAGTACATTTGGCTTAACTCCTTAACTTCTTTACTCCTTAACTTCTAATTAAAAGTGCCAACCGAATGCCACAACTACAGTCATGAGAATCAAGTTGATAAGACACAAAGGCATCAAGTACTTCCACTCGAGCTTCAGAATTTGATCGACACGCAGACGTGGGAATGTCCAGCGCACCCACATAAGCAGGAACACTATGCCGAATGTCTTGCCGAGGAACCACACGATGCCCGGAATCATGTCGAGCACGCTGTCAACGCCGGCAACACCGATGTTGAACGGAGCCCAACCGCCAAGGAATACTGTGGCAGCGATACCTGAAACTACAAAAAGGTTGAGGTATTCAGCGAGGTAGTAGAAGCCGAAGCCCATACCCGAATACTCGGTGTGGTAGCCGGCTGTAAGCTCCGACTCAGCCTCAGCCAAGTCGAACGGACCGCGGTTTGCCTCGGCGTTGCCTGCTACGAGGAACACGAGGAAGGCGATGATAGCCGGGATGTGTCCCTTGAAGATGAGCCAACCGAAAGCACCGGTCTGTGCATCTACGATTTCCGATACCTGCATTGTGCCGGTGAGCACAACAGCGGTGATAAGGCAGAGGGCGAGCGACATTTCATAAGAGATGAGCTGCACGGCGCCACGCATAGCCGAAACTACCGAATACTTGTTGTTAGAGCCCCAACCAGCCATGAAAATGCCCACGATGCCGATGCTTGAGATTGCCGACATGAGGAACAGGCCTACGTTGAAGTCGAGCACCTGAGCACCATTATTCCACGGGAGGAACGAGAAGGTGCCTACAGAAGCTATAATCACGAGGAACGGAGCGATGTAGTAGAGCACCTTGTCGGCACCGTCAACTGAGAAGATCTCCTTGATGAGCATCTTCAGCACGTCGGCGAACACCTGGAATATGCCCCAAGGGCCTACGCGCATCGGGCCAAGACGGCACTGGAACCATGCGCACACCTTGCGCTCCATGAAGATCAAGATGATGGCGAGGATGGCGTAGCCTGCGAGGATGCAGACACCAACCAGGATGCACTCGATCAGTATTGTCCAGAAATCTCCAAGACCGCAGGTCACTGAGAGGAGATTGTGGAGCCAGCTTGTTATGTTACTAAAGTCAAACATTTTGTTTAAATTTTGATTTTTGAGTTTTGAGTTTTGAATTATTGTGGCAAGCCACAATTTTGAATTATGAGTTGTGAGTTTTGAATTATTGAATTGCGATTTACCATATCAATTCAAAATTCTTAACTCCTAATCGGCGAAGCCGACAATTCAAAATTCAACATTCAAAATTCAACATTCCTTTTAACGGTCGATGTCAGGAATTACGAAGTCGATAGCTGCACCGGTTGTGATGAGGTCGGCAATCTTCTGTCCGCGAAGCATCGGGTCGAGAGCGCCGGTCAGTGTCAGACCCATCGGGCGCATCTTCATACGGTAAGGACTCTTGTCGCCCTTAGAGTCGAGATATACGCCGAACTCGCCGCTGGCTCCCTCTACAGAGAAGTACCACTGTCCCTCGGGCACCTTGATGATTGGCTTCTGCTTAACGTAGAAGTCGCCCTCCGGAATGTTGTCGATGAGCTGCTCGATGATGTTAAGGCTCTGATAGAGCTCCTTGATGTGACAGTAGTAGCGGTCCATAGAGTCGCAACCGGTCATTGTAATCTCCTCCCACTCTACCTTGTCGTAGAGGTCGTACGGGTGGCGCTTACGTGTATCGTTCTTCCAGCCTGCGGCACGTCCTGCCGGACCTGTCACGGCGTAGTTGATACAGTCTTCGCGTCCCATCGGACCAACGCCTACCAAGCGGTTGTGTGTGATTACGTTGTCGCCGAACACGTCGAGATACTCCTGAATCATCGGGCGCAGATACTTGCAGAGCTTCTTTGTGTTCTCCACGAACTTCGGGTCGATGTCTGCCTGGCATCCGCCGATGCGGTAGTAGTTCTGGATGAGTCGTCCGCCGGTGGTCTCCTCCATCACGTTGAGCACGTGCTCGCGGTCGCGCATACAGTAGAGGAACGCTGTGAGGGCGCCCAAGTCCTGTGCTGTACAGCCGAGGTAGAGCAAGTGGGAGTCGATACGCTGCAGCTCGTCCATGATGGTACGGATGTAGTGGATGCGGTCGGTAAGCTCAATGCCCATACCCTCCTCTATCACGCCAACGAGAGCGTGGCGGTGCATCATTGCCGAGAGGTAGTTGAGACGGTCGGTAAGAGCGAGTGTCTGCGGATAGGTCATGCCCTCCCACATCTTCTCTATGCCGCGGTGGATATAGCCCAGGTGCGGATAGATGCGCTTCACCTTCTCGCCGTCGAGAACGGTCTGCAAGCGGAGCACACCGTGTGTAGACGGGTGGTTCGGACCGATGTTCACTACGAAGTCGGTGTCCTCGAAGAGGCGCTTCTTTGTAGCTACGAGGCGGCCGTCGGCGTCGAGGCTGTACACAACGGTGTAGTCAGACTCTGGCTCGTCGGTAAGCGGGAACTGGTTTGCCTCGGGGCTCATGTCGAAGTCCTTGCGCAACGGATAGCCGTTGAAGTCGGTACGCAGGAACAGACGGCGCATGTCGGGATGGCCGAGGAACTTGATGCCTACGAAGTCGTACACCTCGCGCTCGAGCAGCTCGGCTGCCTTCCAGAGCTCAACGACGGTAGGAATCACGTCGCTGCCGTCCACCTTCTTTGCGATAGTGCGTACAGAGCAGCGCTCGTTGTTGTCGGTGTTCTCAAGAATGTAGATACATCCGAAGCCTTCCTCGCCGAAGTCCTCGCCGATGATGGTAACAAGGTAGTCGAAATGTTTCTGGTTCTTCAGTTTCGACATCTCACTCGCGAAATTGTCGAATGAGAGTTCTATGTTTTCAAGTTTCATATCTTATACCTTATTATATTAATCAGTTAGACCTTTCTTTGCATCGAAGCCTTCCGGCACCTCGTTCACTACGATTGTCTCGCGCTTTGCTTCGCTGGCGAGAGCCTCGTTGCTCAAGCCGTGCAGACCACCCTTCGACATAGAGAGTTCTTTCTCCTCATGTGTCATCTTGTGGTTTGCTCCGCCGAAGAACTTCTCGACCTTCACCTTGCGCTGCAGCTGCATCATACCGTAGAGGATAGCCTCCGGACGCGGAGGACAGCCGGGCACGTACACGTCTACGGGCACAATCTCAGAGATGCCGCGCACTACGTTGTACGAGTTCTTGAACGGACCGCCCGAGATGGCGCAACCGCCCACTGCCACTACGTACTTCGGCTCAGCCATCTCGTCGTAGAGACGCTTGAACACGGGTGCCATCTTGTTGGTGATGGTACCGGCGCACATGATAAGGTCTGCCTGACGAGGAGAGTTACGTGTCACCTCGAAGCCGAAGCGAGAGAAGTCGTAACGGGCACAACCTACTGCCATGAACTCAATGCCGCAGCACGATGTACCGAATGTTAATGACCACAAAGAGTTGGAACGACCCCAGTTGATAGCCTGGTCGAGTGAGCCAACCACTACGTTGACGCCGCCCTCGTGGAGCTCGTCTACGATTGTCTCAAGGCCCTTGTTGTCCTTGAACTCATCGTAAGGAATACTCTTGATGACAGGTTTTCTTACTTCCATTCCAACGCTCCTTTCCGCCAAGCGTATGCAAGGCCAAATACCAATACCAGCATGAAGAAACCAACGCTCGCAAGCGCCATCGCTCCAAACTGCTTGACTACTACTGCCCACGGGTAGAGGAAGAGGGTCTCAATGTCGAACATGAGGAAAAGGATAGCAAAGAGATAGTAACCTACATGCACCGGAATCCAAGAAGATCCGCGTGTAGGGATACCACACTCAAAGGGCTGACCCTTAACCGGGTTGTACGAACGAGGACCTACGAGTTTCGCAACTACGTACGCACCTACTACCAATACAACAGCCGTCAAGATGACTGTGATTAATAAAATAGAATCCATAAAAATTTTTAAAACAATTTGTTTCTTTTTCTACGTAGAATACCGCTAAGTATTCGAATTGCAATTTTCAGTTTGCAAAGTTAGCAATAATAATTGGATTGTTGAGGGTTTTTACTTAAAAATATGTAAAGAATAAATGCATGGACTCTCCGCTTATGTCATCGTGCACCGAATGCGAACGGATTGGGTGGCGAACGAAATCTGATCGGGTGGCGAACGCAAACTGATCAAGTGGCGAACGCAAACGGTAGGGGGTGCAGCTGTCTCCGCTGCACCAACAAAGCAAACAGAACTATCATTTCACGAACCGCAGCCTGATCCACGCCCAGCGCGGTATCATGCGCCACGCAGCCACGAGCAGCCGATAGCGCCAGTCGATGGTCACTACCTTCTTGCCACGCTCCACCGCATTCACGATGTCCGCAGCCACATGCTCCGCTGAGAGTTGCAGTGGGAAATGGCTGCCAGCAATCAGGTCGGTAGCCACGAAGCCCGGACGTATGTCGGTGATGGCGATGGGCAGGCGACGCATGCTGGCGAGCTGCGCCAGACACTCGAGGTAGTGCGACTGGTAGCGCTTCGTAGCCGAATAAGCAGGTGCCGCACCGAGTCCGCGTGTGCGGGCTATCGACGTTATGCAAGCTATGCGTCCTCGGCGAGCGTTGTCGGCAAACCAGTGGTAAGCCGCCAGCACCATTCGTGTAAAACCAACGGCATTGGTCTGCACCGTGCGCATCTCCTTCTCCGCATCGAGCGAGCAGTTCTCCCACCCTATTCCCGAGCTGTGGAAGTACAAGTCCATGCCGCCCAGCCTGCCGATAAGCCCATGCAAGCCCTCGGGGGCATCCTCTGCGTTCACATCAATCTGCTGCCACGCCACTATGCCGTCCGTGGTCTCCACAATCTCCTGCAGCCGCTCCACACGCCTGCCGGCTATGCCTACGCTGTAGCCACGCACGGCTAAAAGACGAGCCACTTCAAGCCCTATGCCCGAAGTGGCTCCTATTACTATAGCTTTCTTTGTCATATCGTTCTTTTTATAACCTCTCTATTCAAAAGCCAGCTCAGCCGCCTCCTGCGTGAGGCACGACTTCACGTCCGTGTAAGGCACCGTGAACTCCACCATGCCCAGCGCATACGGACCTATCTCGTACTGCTGATAGACGAAGCGTAAGCCCTTAGGCGTGAGCACTGGCACGGTCGCAGGCAGCGGAATGATGCCATGCTCCACGAAAAGCATGTTCTGCAGGTCGCTATCCTTTATCTTGCGGTTCTCAGCCTTAGAGATATACTCCTTCACGCCACGGCGCAGGATGGGCTGCAGCGCCTTCTGCTTCAACGTGTCTACCGTAGCGGCGAGCACCTTGCCCGTAGCCTTAACGATGTTCACCGGGCGACACACAGCCGAGCCGTGCGCTCCGCCGAGGAACACATAGCAGGAGGTCTCGTACATCAGGTAGCTGTCGGTCTCATACGTCTTGCGTATGCTCAGGTCGTACGAGAGCCCCGCAATGCCAAACTCCTTCAGCTCGGCATACTGCGCCTTCAGATACACATTATTCATATTGCCGTAGAAGTCGACAAGCGCCTTGCCGTCCGCCATCGAACCCTTGTACACGGGCGCCTCGCCGTTCTCCTCCTGCATTGCGGGCAGGTACATACGCACGAGTTCGCCGGCTACGTATCTGCGCACGCCGACCGAGAGCGAGTCGTCGCCCGAAGGATAGTCTACAACTACGCTGCACTTCAACGTCGAATCCGTCTGCTCGCAGAACGCAATGCTGTCCGTTGCGAACGCCGTCTGCTGCAGCACGCTGTCCTGCTCCGCCGCAGAGCCCGACTTCGCCGCACGCGACGTGCAGCCGCCAAGCGCCATCAGCGCCATACCCGCAGCTGCGAGTGTAAAACGTAAGTATCTGAATCTTTTCATATCTGTCTTGCTTATTATAAGGTTTAACTGCTTTGTCGTTTATCTCTATATTCGCTTAAATTAATAGCAAAATCAAAGTTATATTATTTATTGTTAACCCACAAAATAAACCGCTCATAATTGCGTTTATTTAACGTATCGTGATTACTGTTCACGATAAAGCGTCGCATGCTGATAGCACAACACAACGCTTGCTGTTAGTACAACGCTTGCTGTTAGTACATCGCTTGCTGTTAGTACAACGCCTGCTGTTAGTACAACGCTTGCTGTTAGTACAACGCGTCGCGAACCAATCATTTACCAAACAACCACAAAAAGAAAGGAACAATACTATGATTTTCTCAACAACACCCACCCTCGAAGGCCACCCCATCCGCGAATATCGCGGCGTAGTAACCGGCGAAACCATCATCGGCGCCAATGTTTTCAAAGACTTCATGGCAGGCTTGCGCGACTTCTTCGGCGGTCGCAGCGGTGCATACGAGGGTGTGCTGCGCGAAGCTAAGGACTCAGCCATGCGCGAAATGGCGCAGCGTGCCGAGAGCCTCGGCTGCAACGCCATCGTAGGCATCGACCTCGACTACGAAACCGTAGGACAGGGCGGATCGATGCTCATGGTGACATGCAGCGGCACAGCGGTGATCATATAAAAGGCTAAAACACAACTGGTAGATGGCTATCAGAAACTTGTAGATAGCAATCAAAAGCTGGAAAATGACTATCAAAAGCTGGTAGATGGCTGGAAGATAACCCTCTCATTCAAGTTATCTTCCAGCCCTTATCATATTCACCTCCAACCCATTACGCTATTTCTGGAAGATATGGCAGATTTTTTCACGCGCTCGGTTTTTTATATCTGCAAGAGTTATTCGTGGAATTTGCTCAGAATTAACTACCTTTGCGGTAGAATCACCAACCGAGGGAAGGATTATAACCTAAGCCAATCAGTTGTAATTTGCTCAGAATTAACTACCTTTGCGGTAGAATCACCAACACCCCTTGCCTAAGTGGTTTATAATATGTATCTATTATTAGTTGATTATCAGTATTATACGCTTCAAACGGTAGAAAAGTGACTGTGTGGATTCTGTTTAGATACGAAAGGGTAGTAATTTAACGTCTTTAACTTTCGCTTACATTAAAAACTACCAAATAGTGTTTGGATGGGAACGTTTCAACCGAACTCAAAATGTGACAACCAAAGTTATTCAATAATATTTTAGATGTGTAGGGTTGAAACAACTTCCCTTAAAGGATGTAATTGCCAATCATCCCCTTTTATTCTATAAGAACAAATAGAAATGCTGTCTATCATACTGTTTTCCTACATTTTTACCGCGAGTACTTATCACTCGTAGATTATCAACACCCTACGCTCTAAACGACAGAAAAGCGACAATATATATATTCAGCATGGATACAATACTCTGTTAATTCTAATGTAATCGTTTGATTTAGCAAGAGAAATCATTTTAAAAAACTTATTTTTAGGTATTGCCACAGTCATAACATTATTGTATATTTGCATTATCTTTATATCATTATAAATAAAAGTAAAAGATGAAAGAAACAACAATATTGATTATCGGCCTCCTATTGCCGCTATTAGGCACGATGATTGGCTCAGCATTCGTATTCATGATGAAAAATGAAATGTCGACTCGATTACAAAAGTCGCTATTAGGTTTTGCATCAGGCGTAATGGTTGCAGCCTCCGTGTGGTCGTTGCTTATTCCTGCCATGGAGATGAAGGCTAATAGCGGAGCGTGGTCGGTAGTGCCTGCAGCTGTAGGCTTTCTTTTGGGAATAGGCTTCCTACTACTTATCGATGAACTTACACCACATCTTCATATCGGAACCGACAAACCAGAAGGCTTGCGCTCACACTTATCAAAAACAACCATGCTTGCCCTTGCCGTAACTATACACAATCTGCCAGAAGGAATGGCAGTAGGCGTTGTGTTTGCAGGAGCCGAGAATGGCTCTACACATATTTCGTTAGCTGCAGCCATCTCTGTATCTTTAGGTATTGCCATACAAAACATTCCAGAAGGGGCCATCATCTCTATGCCTATGCGTGCTGCAGGCAATAGCCGTTGGAAATCCTTTATGCTTGGCTCACTTAGTGGAGTTGTAGAACCAATAGGTGCCTTAGCAGTTATATTACTTGCCACACATCTTATGCCTACCCTTCCCTACATGCTTGCCTTTGCTGCAGGAGCCATGTTCTATGTGGTAGTAGAAGAACTGATTCCTGAAGCCTCAAGTGGTCAGCATAGCAACCTTAGCACTATCGGTTTCGCCATCGGCTTTGTGCTTATGATGGTACTTGATGTTGTAATGGGATAGTATTTAGTTTATGCAAGTAGTGTTTAATATAGTTTTGGTAATTTTGTGGAGTCCAAAGGTATTTGATTATGAAATTGATTGAATTTAGCAAAACAGAATGTGGAGTTGATTTTCTGATGAAAGTTGGTCCCAAAAACGAATTGAAAGGCAACATTTCCGATGTCGCTCCTTTTAAGTCCGACTTTTTTGAGATATTCTTTTTCCGGAAAGGTAACGGAAGGATTCTTCTTGGTGACAGGACAATACCTATACATGACAATATGATTCTTTTCATATCTCCTTTTCAACGGCAAAAATGTGAGGTGGACGAAGAATCCCTTGATTTCAAGTTTGTCATTTTTCAAGAGGAGTTTATCAATAACCTGATTTCCGACAAATATTTCGTTTACCGTCTGTTGTATTGTTATCAAACTGCCTGTCCGCCGTTGTTGGAGATTGCTGCCGACGAAATGTGCCGGTACGCTGATTATATTGACGAAATGGCGTATGAACAGGTACATCCGGTGGCAGACAGTTATCACATGCTGCTGTCTTCCCTGTACAGTCTGCTGATAAAACTCAATCGGGCATACGCCAAGGAGTACGCTCTACCTTTCGGTGCTCCGAAAAACAATTATGCCTATAAGTTCAAACAGCTTCTGGAAAAGCATATTGCCGATAATCTTACCGTTAACGATTACGCCGAAATGACGGGGGTGAGCAGGATTTGCCTGAATAAAACCGTCAAGGAACAGTTCGGAACAACGGTGTCGGATATGATAAGGTATCGTATGGCGGAAGAAATCAAAAGCCGTTTGTTGTTTTCCGGTTTGTCGGTGAAGGAAGTGGCTTTCTCGCTTCATTTCTCGGAGCCGAACCACATGATGCGTTTCTTCAAGTCGCAGACAGGACAAACCGTATGTGAATTTGTAAGCGGTTATCAAAATGGTAGTATTCCGTAAATCAATGGTAGCGCCTTTCTGTCTCAAATGTATTAATTTTGCAGCGAAATTAAAACTTAAAAATTGAGACAATGAAACGAATTACAACAACTCTTCTGTTTATCAGTCTGTTTCTGTGCGTCTATGCGCGCGGAAATGCTGCAGAATCCCAAATTCAGTTAGTTAGAAATGCAACCCTGCTTATTGACTATGCCGGGCATCATATTCTGCTCGACCCGATGCTTTCACCTAAGGGCGCATTAGGAAGCGTGAGAGGCAAAGTAAAAACACCGATGGTGGAATTGCCAATGAAAGTAGACGAAATCACCAAGGGGCTTGACCTCATATTGGTTACCCACGCTCACGTTGACCATTTTGACCCAACGGCAGCGGCTGTATTGGATAAGTCGCTGAAATTGTTCGGACAACAAGCCGATGAACAATACTTTCTTAACTGCAACTTCTGGAATGCCGAAGCCATTGCCGACAGTGTGGTATATGACGGTATCACGATCATTCGCACGGATGCGCAACACGGCACTGGCCGCATGCTGAAAAACATGGGAGACGCTTCGGGGTTTGTCCTGAAGGCCTCCGGACATCCTACCGTTTATATAATCGGTGATGGAGTTTGGACACAAGGTATTGCCGACAATATCGGAAGATATAATCCTGACTATATCGTGGTTAATTCCGGCGGAGCCGTAATGCCCGGCGGTTACGACGCTACGCCCATCATCATGGACGAACGGCAGGTCATGGCATTGATACAAGAAAGCGGCAACGCGAAAATCATTGCCGTACACATGGATGCGGTGGATCATTGCCTTACCACCAGAGCTGTTTTACGGAATGAGGCGAAGAAAATGAATATAGGAAATGATAAATTGCTCGTTCCCGAAGACGGAGAGATTATTTCCTTGAGTAAATAACATTTGATTTTAATAGTGGAATAAGCGACCGTGCGATACTCATGGTCGCTTATTTCATTTAATGAAAGGCATGAAGAATGAAAAGATCTCTATTTTTTGACATAGACGGTACGCTCGTGAGTTTCACGAACCACAAGATTCCGGAGTCGGCCATATACGGATTGACACTTGCGAAAGAAAATGGGGCCGACATATACATCGCTACAGGACGCCCATACGGGCTTATAAACAATATTGAAGAAATAAAACACTTGGTCGATGGCTATATCACGGCTAACGGCGCATATTGTTTTTCCGGCAAACAAGTGATTTCTTGTTGTCCGATTCCGATGGATCAGGTTACCTCTGTGATAGAACAATCGGACAAGATGGGGTTTGCCTGCATGATTGTCGGGGAGCAGGACATTATGATGTACAACAACAATCCGGTAGCAGACCATATCTTCAAAGATATGCTGAATGTTCAGGACCTCCAGGAAAGCACATCACTGCAAACGATTCTCGGACAACGCATATTGCAACTTACACCTGTGGTAACACCAAAGGAAGAACAGGCTATTTTGCCTTTATTAAGTAATGTCATATCAAGCCGATGGTGTCCTGAATTTATTGATATTACAGCAAAAGGAGTAGATAAGGCAAAGGGCATGAAAGATATGATTGCATGGCAGGGCATTCCCCTTTCCCAGACGGTTGCTTTCGGAGATGGAGGCAATGATCTTCCTATGATAAGGGAAGCCAAAATCGGCGTAGTAATGGGGAACGCATCTCAAACAGTAAAGGCTGCGGCAGACCATGTTACAAATACTGTCGATGATGACGGACTATATCAAGCATTGAAATATCTAAAAGTGATTTAAGGTTAGTAGTGATACTTGTAAGCCATTGACTAAACCTATGAGTATTCTTCAAGTCTTTCAATGAAACAAACGCAAGTATAAAAGCATCTTGGACAAGGTCGTCAACGACAGCCTTGTCCTCTCTAAGAATATTGATGCATATCCCTTTCATCTTAGGATAATACATTTGGTATAATGTGCTGAAAGCGTCAGCGTCACCTTGTTTCGCTTTTTCTACTAATGTTGTTATATTTGAAGCCATGAGCGATTTTTCGTACTATCTATCTTGATATAGATACACAAACGGCTTGATGACTGCATAACTTTTAGTTAAAGAATATAAATGAATGTGTTATTTTTAGGCAATGTTATACTTGTATTCTCATTTTGGGAACATTTCAAGTGACCACCAAGCAACAAGTATTGGGTATCAATGCAATAACATCACTCTTATATAATCCTACCCAGATTGCACATGATATCAAATATACCTTGTATCATTGTCCATTCTCAAATTCTACCTGTTTTATTTTATCGTTGATATGATTAGCGTAAGAACCTTTCTCTCGCAAAAATATAAGACAGGTGACATCTGTCAAGGATTGCTGCAATAGCAATACTTCCGATTATGCTAACGGCAATAGTGAAGACCGTATGTACCCCCCCCCGAATTATCAAAATGGAATAGTGGCAATGCCAACTTGCCTCCCATTGTGAATATTGGATGAAAAAGGTATATAGGAAGTGTGTTTCTTCCGATATATCCTATAATTCCCAAGACCTTCTTGTTATTGATACTCTGTATGAGTTTCGGAACGAAAGAAAGGAATGACAATGCTAATATTGTAACCGCTAAAAAGTTCCAATTTTTATAGTTTGGGAAACTTGCTATTGCTATGAAAGGCAGAATACTCCACAACGATGGTTTTATAATTTCATCAAGACGTTTTTCAGACAGACGCAAACAGACACCAGTGAAATAAAAAGCTGCATTCGTAGAATTAAGAACTGGAGTGTATTGTGAGACTAACATAAGAAATGTGGCAAATAAGCACAATTTGCCCATTATGCTCCATTTGCCAACCAAATTGAATGTCAAATAATATATTACCCCGCATATAGCCATTGTGTGCAAGAACCAATATGGACCAATAGAGGTGACAAATATCGTATTAAGAATTATAGGTGTTGTAAATTCGTTTACCCCATCTCTTACTGGTAGTAATGTTGAAACAAAAGCATAACCGGTAACCATTATTATATAAGGAATGAGAATCTTCATGATGTAAGACACAAATTCCTTATACGTTTTTCTGATGTTTACCAAATAGCCTGTAATCAACAAAAACGCTTGCATGAAAAAGAAGTTTATAAAGTTTTTTACGTCAGGGTATAGTGTACTGAAATTCACGATGTGTATCATTACGACCATGCAGATAAGTACACATCTTTGATAATCTATATTGTTGTATTTCATCTTTCTTAGAGGGTATGATGATATATATTTCAGGTTTTATTTATTAATTATCTTACCACAACGCAATCTTGCCTGCAATACCCAAATCAAGAGTGGCTGTTGCGATACCCAAAGCTTGGAATACACGACTCATTGTTGGCAATGTGATAACACTTGTACCTTTCTCCAACTTTGAAATTTGAGCACGCTGCACACCGATACGTTCACCAAGTTGTTCTTGCGTGAGGTTTTGTGCCAATCGAGCCTTGCGTATGGCTTCGCCTACAATATAGGCGTTCACATCTTCTTTGAGTTTGGTTTCCATTGCTTCACGCTCTGGTGTACCTCTTTTACCCCAAAGTTTATCTTTCATATTGTCTGCAGGTATCAATTTCATCTGTGCCATAATGCTATTTTTTTTTATTATTAAAGTACTCTTTTCTTATGTCTTCTGCTTTGGCAATTTCCTTTAGTGGTGTCTTCTGAGTTTTCTTGATTATACCATGTGTGGCAATAACCAAAGTCTCTTCCTCAGTATCCCAAAAGGAGAAAAGCCTGTAGCATATACCATTGTAGAGAGTTCGAAACTCCCAGATCTCGGTATTCTCCAGTTTCTTGAAGATGCCAACTTTCATCACTCCTTCCTCAACCTTGAAGATGTTGTAGTATATCTTCTGTTGAGCTTTGAATGGCTGCGCATCCAAAAATGCTTGTGCTTCTTCTGTCAACACCACTTTTAGCTTGTTGATGCCCATCTTGTTTTGAATTATAGTACAAAGATAATGCTTTGTTTCCAAACAGCGATACAAAATTCCGTTTTTCATCAAATCAGATCTCATTTTTAACACTCTCACGACTTGATAGGATCAGACACGCAACTTATTCACTCTTTCTTGACTTCGTCATTACGTACCCCAATATTTTCGGGTCATGGAGTAATTTGACTAAACATTGTCATCTGTAATCCACTCAACCCTCGGTCTAAGGTGTAGATTGTTACATTTCACGAACACATTTTCTCGCCATGGCAAAGCTTAAGTAAACTTAGCTCTGCTTATCTGGCTTAACGAAAACCTTCGGTTACTAAAGTTTCGCAAGTGAATGTCTACAAGCTTTAACTTTATTTTGGAATAAAAAAGGCTCTAAAATTTGTGTAACTCACAAAAAACGAGTATCTTTATAATCGTCAAAGAATAAAGACGTCATTTAATTTTCTAAATTTTAGGAGGAACGATTATGACTAAAACAAGAGAAATCTACCGTTGCACGGTTTGTGGCAACGTGGTAGAGGTAGTGAATCCTGGAGCCATGCTCAGCTGCTGCGGTCAGCCCATGAAACTGATGAAGGAGAACACCACGGATGCGGCAAAAGAGAAGCATGTGCCCGTTATAGAACCGATCGAGGGCGGCTATCGTGTAAAGGTTGGAAGCGTAGAGCATCCGATGCTCCCAGAGCATTATATCCAATGGATAGAGTTGCTCACTCCTACCGATGTACTTCGCCATGAGCTACAGCCAGGCGAGAAGCCAGAGGCAATCTTCCTAACAGATGCCAAAGAGGTATCAGCTCGCGAGTATTGCAACCTGCATGGGTTGTGGAAAGGAGATGCCAACAACATCACCTCACGATGAACACCATTGATCTTGGCTATGTAATTCCCGGGGCTTACTCGGGACTTTCCAGGATCAGGGGGTGCAGCAGTCTCTGCTGCACCGACCAAGCTTCGGTTGGTGCACTTGAGACAAATGAGCCCTCTGTTGCACCAACCAAGCTTCGGTTGGTGCACTTGAGACAAGTGCACCCCCTACAGGATGCCATGCCACATAGGGACACAAAAAAAGGTCTCCAAAGTCGTTTGACTCTGAAGACCTCAAGTAAAGAAGGCAGCCACCTACTCTCCCGCATTGCATTGCAGTACCATCGGCGCAAGCGGGCTTAACTTCTCTGTTCGGAATGGGAAGAGGTGGGACACCGCCGCAATAACCGCCTAATATTCGTTCGCCTGCGACAATTAGTAATTTTTAATTAGTAATTATTAATTCGTCGAGCGTATAAGTTAGACAAATTGATTAGCAAAAACTGTTGTTAAACTTTCAACAACTGAAAGCACGACTACTAAGAAGAAAGTCTCGGGCAATTAGTACTGCTCGGCTTTGACGTCACCGTCTTTACACCTGCAGCCTATCTACGTCGTCGTCTACAACGACCCTCAATGGAGTTCTCATCTTGCGGATGGCTTCGCACTTAGATGCTTTCAGCGCTTATCCTAACCAGACTCGGATACCCAGCGGTGCGCCTGGCGGCACAACTGGCAAACCGGAGGTCTGTCCATCACGGTCCTCTCGTACTAGTGACGGCACCACTCAAAACTCCTACGCCCACGATAGATAGAGACCGAACTGTCTCACGACGTTCTGAACCCAGCTCGCGTGCCACTTTAATGGGCG
>ENA-UEQL01000269-UEQL01000269.1-human-gut-metagenome-genome-assembly--contig:-NODE-269-length-35562-cov-9.216796_pt1 | contig 35562 bp, 34 predicted proteins | sample MGYA00242905_ERZ507926 | MGnify/ENA primary metagenome ERZ507926 (study PRJEB26167, sample SAMN06115531) | human gut metagenome | host: Homo sapiens | place: China:Henan | collected 2015-09-09 | study...
AATCCATACTTTTACGCCAACGCACGTGAAACGGTTGTCTTTCCTCCACAAGGTGTTCCCGTTATAAAATAAACATTTTTTAAGTACTCTTTGATTACATTATCTTGAAATATCATTGCACAATCTCCTTTATTAAATAGTTTTTCGGGTTCTGCCTATACATAAAACTATTTAACATAGTTCTATGAACTCAGATATTTCTTAATTTTAAGAACATCATCATATTCATTTCACCTCCACAAATTTCGATTTGGTAAACCATCTATACAATACCATACTTCATTGTCCATTACAATAATTGCATCGCTCCCGCCTATTCTCATCAATTCTGCAACTATTATATTGTGATATTATGCTTACTCTTAGGCTGTCTGTTCACTTTTCTTTGCGTGATACGCTTCACGTCTCATAGCCAGTGTTTTTTCATATCTCTCTTTTGCAATAGGGTCTCCATTCAATGCATCTTCACGCATTTTTCTGTAGCTCTTCACTGTGGCTCTAACCTGATACTGTTTACGCTCTGCAAGCTGACTCTTTGCTTCCTGATCTCCGGCTTCCGCCCTGGCTCTCAAGGCTTCCATCTGCTCCTTTCTTCTTGCGGTATGCCGTCTGTTGTATTCTGCATTTCTCTCTTCCAAATATTTTGCATATTCAGGGTCATTTTCTGCTCTCTGCTTACGCTTTTCTGCTGATTTCCTTGAACGTTCTCTTGCAATAGCTCTACGCTCCTCAAGCTCTCTGACGGCTTCCTGATTGCCTTTTTCTGCCTGCTCCTTTAATTCTGCCAAAGCAATCTTTTTCTTCTTTGTAGCACGCTCCTGACGTTTCTTTTCCCTTTCCAATGCCAAGCGTTCTTTCTCTTCCATCTTCGCCCGATATTCAGGGTCAGACATTCTCAATTCTCGCATTTTTTTGCGGACTTTGAAGTTGGCGATATCTTTCTTAGAGAGAGTGGCAACAGCCTTCTGACCTGCGATAGCGGTCATCTCTGCTTGAGCAACATCGACAATCTTCTTATCTGCAACAGCCTCGCCCAAACCTTGGTTGAGAACAATCTTGGTGAGTTTAGGACACTGCATTACTGTAGTGTAGTTGAACTCTTTCATCAAGATAGGAACGATACGCTCCTGATAATCTTGCTTTAGACTTGCTGTATTCATTCTTAGATCTCCTTTCCGGTTTTTTTAGATACACGGACTAACTTTCCGTCTTTCTCTACACGACCAACGCGAACCGGCTTGCCGTTTTCAACGGGGTTGAGATTAGAGATATGGATAGAAGCCTCTTGTTTTACGATTCCACCTTGTGGGTTCTTTGCATTAGGTTTGGTACTCTTTGATACCATATTAACACCTTCTACGATAGCACGCTGCTTATCTACGAGCACCTCCAGCACGCGACCGGTTTTGCCCTTCGATGCACCCGCGTTAACATAAACGGTATCACCTTTCTTAATATGTAATTTTGCCATTACTGTAATAATTTAGATGATTAAAGCACTTCAGGTGCCAGAGAAATAATCTTCATGTTGGTCTGACGGAGTTCGCGAGCCACAGGGCCAAAGATACGCGAGCCACGGAGTTCACCTGCGTTGGAGATGAGAACGCATGCGTTGTCATCGAAACGGATGTAACTACCGTCAGCGCGGCGTACTTCTTTCTTCACGCGGACAACAATAGCGCGGCTGACAGCGCCGTCTTTGATGTCGGACGAAGGGATAACGCCCTTAACAGCCACTACGATGGTGTCTCCGAGGGTAGCGTAACGCTTTTTGGTTCCGCCCAGTACGCGGATGCACAATGCCTCTTTAGCACCAGAGTTGTCCGCAACTGTAAGTCTTGATTCTTGTTGTATCATAATTACTTAGCCCTTTCAATAATTTGAGTTAGACGCCAACGAATAGTTTTGCTCAGCGGACGAGTTTCCATGATACGAACGGTATCGCCGATACCACACTCGTTTTTCTCGTCATGAACATGGAACTTGCGAGTTTTATTGACAAACTTGCCATAGATGGGGTGTTTCTCTTTCCACTTAACGGCTACGACAATAGTCTTATCCATCTTGTTGGAAACGACAACGCCCACACGCTCTTTTCTTAAATTTCTTGTTTCCATTTCACTTTCGTTTTTTACTTGGTTAATTCTCTTGCACGAAGTTCGGTTGCGAGGCGTGCGATTGTCTTACGAGCCACCTTAATCTGCAACGGATTGTCGAGCGGAGAAATGCTGTGATTAAGTTTGAGACGCACCAAAGCCTCTTTTTCAGCAGCGAGGCGCTCTTGAATCTCAGCGGTAGTTAATTCTTTGATTTCAGCTGTTTTCATAATCCTGATTATACATTTTGGGTTGGGTCGTAATCGCGTCTTACGACAAACTTAGTAGTGATAGGAAGTTTCTGTGCAGCCAAACGAAGTGCCTCTTTAGCTACTTCGTAAGGAACGCCGTCCACCTCGAAGATAATACGCCCGGGTTCCAATGGAACTACGAATCCTTCGGGAGCACCTTTACCTTTACCCATACGAACATCGAGAGGTTTCTTAGTAATAGGTTTATCCGGGAAAACACGAATCCAAACTTGACCTTGACGCTGCATATAACGCGTAACAGCGACACGGGCTGCTTCGATTTGACGACCTGTCAACCAGATTGTACCAAGCGATTTGATACCGAATGAGCCAAAAGCGAGCTCATTGCCGCGTTGTGCAATGCCTTTGATACGGCCTTTTTGCGAGCGGCGGAATTTCGTTTTCTTAGGTTGTAACATAACTGTTGTAATCTACAAATCGGTTAAACTTATTGTTTTTTGTTTCTGCGGAAACCGCCTCTACGCTCTCCGTCTCGACGATCGTTGCGGCGATCCATGCCACGACCTTCTTGCTTTTGAGTGAAGTTAGGAGCGAGGTCTTTTTTGCCATAGACTTCTCCACGGCAGATCCAAACCTTAACACCGATAACACCTACTTTGGTGATAGCACCAATCTGGCAGTAGTCGATGTCAGCACGCAGTGTGTGCAGAGGAGTACGCCCTTCTTTGTACATCTCTTTGCGCGCCATCTCGGCACCATTGAGACGCCCGCTGACCTGTACTTTAATACCCTCAGCACCCATACGCATAGTAGAAGCGATGGCCATCTTAACGGCACGACGGTAAGCGATTTTACCCTCCAATTGGCGAGCAATCTTGGTAGCCACGATAGTAGCGTCCAACTCGGGGCGTTTTACCTCGAAGATGTTGATTTGAACATCTTGTTTGGTGATTTTTTTGAGTTCCTCTTTCAATTTGTCAACTTCTTGTCCACCCTTTCCGATGATGAAACCGGGGCGAGCGGTGCAGACAGTAACAGTTACAAGTTTAAGAGTTCTTTCGATAACGATACGAGAAATACTAGCCTCAGCAAGACGGGCGTTGAGGTATCCACGGATCTTGGTATCCTCTACGATAGTATCTCCGTAATTCTTACCGCCAAACCAGTTGGAATCCCAACCACGAACAATACCCAGGCGGTTTGCAATAGGATTAATTTTCTGTCCCATTTTGTTGATTACTTTTCAGCGTTAGTATTTTTAGTATCTACAAATACAGTAACATGGTTGGAACGCTTGCGCACGCGGTATCCGCGACCTTGAGGAGCGGTCAGCAGGCGTTTGAGCATCATACCGCCATCCACCATGATATTGCTTACATACAGAGTTTCCTGATCTGCTTTTTTGCCGGTTTTGGTTTCCCAGTTAGCGATAGCAGATTTCAGTACTTTTTCCATTGCGCGCGAAGCCTCTCGAGTAGAGAAATGCAACGCACCCAGTGCACGGTTCACTTCCATACCACGAATCATATCTGCAACAAGGCGCATTTTGCGTGGAGATGTAGGAACGTTGTTTACCTTAGCAAAGTATTGACTCTTGCGAGCCTCTTTCATTGCCTCGGCTGTATTATGTTTTCTAGCACCCATTTTGAATTCTAAAATTTAATTTGTTGTTTTAATGATTCAATGGATTACTTCTTGTTATTTCCGGCGTGTCCACGGAAGGTACGAGTAGGAGCGAACTCTCCTAACTTATGACCAACCATATTCTCCGTAATATAAACAGGAATGAATTTGTTTCCATTGTGAACTGCAATAGTATGACCTACAAAATCAGGAGAGATCATAGATGCACGACTCCAAGTCTTGACAACTTCTTTTTTGCCGGACTCATTCATAGCGAGCACCTTATCCTCCAACTTAACGTTGATAAACGGTCCTTTTTTCAATGAACGACTCATAATGTTTTGTTACGATTTTAATAGGTTATTTCTTTTTTCTTTCGATTATGAACTGATTGCTCTGGTTCTTGGGATGACGGGTCTTGTATCCCTTAGCGAGCAAGCCCTTGCGTGAGCGCGGGTGTCCACCGGAAGCACGACCTTCACCACCACCCATCGGGTGATCAACAGGGTTCATAACAACGCCACGGTTGCGTGGGCGACGACCGAGCCAACGACTACGACCTGCTTTACCACTTTTCTCCAATGCGTGGTCGCTATTGCCAACTACTCCGACGGTAGCCTTGCAAGCAGCGAGCACTTTGCGGAGTTCACCCGAAGGCAACTTGATGATTGCATACTTGTCTTCACGCGAAGAGAGTTGTGCAAACACGCCTGCTGAGCGAACCATGCAAGCACCTTGACCCGGACGCAACTCGATGTTGTGGATGAGAGTTCCGAGAGGGATGTTTGCCATTGGAAGTGCGTTTCCTACTTCAGGAGCAGCGTCTGCTCCGGACATAACCGTTTGACCTACTTGCAGTCCGTTAGGTGCAAGAATGTAACGCTTCTCGCCATCAGCATAGAAGAGGAGTGCGATGCGTGCCGAACGGTTAGGATCGTACTCAATCGTCTTTACTGTAGCGGGTACACCATCTTTGTTGCGTTTGAAGTCAATTACACGATATTTCTGCTTGTGTCCGCCGCCGATGTATCGCATGGTCATTTTACCTACATGGTTACGACCACCGGTTTTGCGTTTACCGAACACAAGAGATTTCTCTGGTGCACTTGCGGTAATTGTCTCAAATGCGCCAATAACTTTGTGTCTTTGCCCTGGTGTAGTGGGCTTAAATTTACGTACAGCCATTTTTAGATATTGCTATAAAAATCGATTGTTTCACCTTGTTTCAATGTAACGATAGCCTTTTTGTAAGCCTGTTGTGCGCCACGAAGCAACCCGCTCTTGGTATAGCGTTGTTTCGTTTTAGGAGCGACAATAAGGGTATTTACTTCCTCTACCTGTACATTGTACATTTCTTCTACTGCCTTTTTGATTTGCACTTTGTTGGCAGTACGCTCTACTCTGAAACCATAGCGGTTCAACTTTTCGCCTGCGGCGGTCATCTTCTCGGTGACGATAGGTTTGATAATAATTGCCATAGTAGTAACCTCCTTATGCGTTAAAAGTTGCCTCGATAGCAGCAGCAGAAGCCTCAGTGAGCACTACCACATTCGAGTTCATAATAGTATAAGTATTCAGTTCGTTAACAGAAACGACATTGGTCTTCTGCAAGTTGGCAGCGGACTTGATGGCGTTCGTGTTGACCTCATTGAGGATGAAGGTAACTTTCTTACCGGCCACATTGAGGTTGTTGAGCACCTCGATCATTGCTTTGGTTTTGGGAGCCTCGAAAGTGAGTGCATCAAGAACAATGATTTGGTCTTGACTAGCGCGCAGGCTGAGTGCCGACTTGCGAGCCAACTGTTTTACCTTGCGGTTGAGTTTGAACTCATAACTGCGAGGAACGGGACCAAAGATTGTACCACCACCTACGCGAACCGGCGATTTGAAATCACCCGGACGAGCACCTCCGCCGCCCTTCTGACGACCGAGTTTGCGTGTAGAGTGGGCATTCTCGCTACGCTGTTTTGCTTTTGCGGTACCTTGACGATTGTTTGCCAAGAACTGCTTAACATCCAAGTAGATAGCATGTTCGTTAGGCTCGATACCGAAGATTGCGTCGTTGAGGACGACCTTCTTGCCGGTCTCTTTGCCGGCCATGTTCAAAATACTAAGTTCCATACTGATTACTTGTTGAGAATAACGATTGAATTTTTAGCACCCGGGATACTACCCTTGACCATGATCAAGTTGTACTCAGGGATAACCTTAAGAATCACAAGGTTTTGTACGGTGATGCGATCTTGTCCCATGTGTCCACCCATACGCGTACCCGGGAAGATACGGCTAGGATATGCACATGCACCTACAGAACCCGGCGCACGCAGACGGTCGTCCTGACCGTGTGTAGATTGACCTACACCGCCAAATCCGTGGCGTTTAACAACACCTTGGAAACCTTTACCTTTGGAGGTACCAATTACATCGACGAAGGTATTCTCTTGGAATACATCAGCGACGGTAATGGTATCGCCCAATTTGAGTTCTTTTTCGAACTCGTCAAACTCAGCGAGGTGACGCATGGGTTGTACGCCTGCCGCTTTGAAATGGCCTGCTTCAGCCTTGTTGGTGTGTTTCTCGCTTTTCTGCATGAAACCCACTTGAACAGCCTGATAGCCATCTTTCTCAACGGTTTTCAGTTGCGTTACAACGCAAGGACCTGCCTCGATTACGGTGCATGGGATATTCTTGCCATCAGCACCGAATACGGAAGTCATTCCGATCTTTTTTCCTAATAATCCTGGCATTTTTACCGATTGTTAGTTGTTAATAATTAGCCACTCTCGCCCGCGGACTGACACCTTCACCCGAAGATTACTCGGTCATTAGCCGAGGGAAGTGGTCGTTTGTCAGTTAGCGCAATGCGGGAAACGCACGGCGCAAAGATTGTTTACCAATTGATTACGCTTTGATTTCTACCTCTACACCGCTGGCGAGTTCGAGTTTCATAAGAGCCTCGATAGTCTTGCTATTGGCATTGTAGATGTCGATCAAGCGTTTGTAACTCGAGAGTTCAAACTGCTCACGACTTTTCTTGTTTACGAAAGTAGAGCGGTTGACAGTGAAGATGCGTTTGTGGGTAGGCAATGGAATAGGGCCACTGATTACTGCACCTGTTGACTTAACTGTTTTAACGATCTTCTCAGCCGACTTGTCCACCAAGTTGTGGTCGAAAGATTTCAGTTTGATACGAATTTTCTGACTCATGTCTTTATTTTAATTAGTGATTTTGTTTTTGTTGTATAGAGCGCGAACCGTCTAAAGAGTCATTTGCTTAGAACGACCCAGCGTCTATATAAGATTATGTAGATGTGTGTGCGCAGGCACTTGTGCGGCTACGCACACACATCGATGATTATGCGATTATACCAAGTCTGCACGGCCACCGCACTCGGTGAGCACTGCTTTAGCGATTGCGCTAGACACAGCCTCGTAGTGGGAGAACTCCATGCTAGAGGTAGCACGACCGGAGGTGATGGTACGCAAAGCGGTAACATAACCGAACATCTCGCTCAATGGTACTTTTGCTTTGACGATACGCGCACCAGTACGAGCGGTATCCATGCCCTCTACTTGTCCACGACGCTTGGTCAAGTCGCCGATGACATCACCCATGTTCTCCTCAGGAGTAACGACCTCCACTTTCATAATAGGCTCCATGAGAACCGGTTTAGCCTTTACGCAGGCGTTTTTGAATGCCATCTGTGCGCAGATCTCGAACGACAACTGATCAGAGTCAACGGGGTGGAAACTACCATCGATAACCGTAACCTTGAGTTGGTCAACCGGATAGCCGGCAAGAACACCATTCTTCATAGCAGCCTGGAAGCCCTTTTCGATAGAGGGGATAAACTCCTTAGGGATGTTACCACCCTTGACCTCGTTGATGAACTGGAGGCTACCCTCGAACTCGGGATCAGCCGGCTCAACACGCACGAACATATCGGCGAATTTACCACGACCACCGGATTGTTTCTTGTAGGTCTCGCGGAGTTCAACCGGCATAGAGATAGCCTCGCGGTATGCCACTTGCGGACGACCTTGGTTGCACTCTACCTTGAACTCGCGTTTCAGACGGTCGATGATGATCTCCAAGTGCAACTCACCCATACCCGAGATGACGGTTTGTCCCGTCTGCTCGTCGGTCTTCACGGTGAAGGTAGGGTCTTCCTCTGCCAACTTAGCCAGACCTACGCCTAACTTGTCAAGGTCAGCCTGACTCTTCGGTTCTACGGAGATACCGATCACAGGAGCGGGGAACTCGATGGACTCCAGTACGATAGGATGCTCCTCGTCGCAGAGGGTATCACCAGTACGGATATCCTTGAAGCCTACACCTGCTCCGATATCACCGGCAGCGATGAAGTCAACAGGATTCTGGTGGTTGGAGTGCATTTGGAAGATACGCGAGATACGCTCTTTCTTACCGGAACGGGGGTTGTAAACATACGAACCTGCCTCCAACTTACCGGAATAAACTCTGAAGTAGCAAAGACGACCTACATAGGGGTCGGTAGCAATCTTGAATGCCAAAGCGCAGAGAGGCTCGTCGTCATCGGGTTTGCGAGTAACGGCTTCGCCCGTGCGAGGGTCGGTACCATCGATCTCGGGAGTATCTAGAGGACTCGGGAGGTAAGCACATACAGCATCCAACATCGTCTGCACGCCCTTGTTCTTAAACGAAGAACCGCAGATAACAGGGAAGATATGCATTCCGACGGTACCCTTGCGGATAGCGGCACGAATCTCATCCTCAGTAATAGTAGAAGGATCGGAGAAGTATTTCTCCATCAAGGCATCGTCGAACTCAGCGATAGTCTCGAGCATTTTGTCGCGCCACTCCTCTGCCTCTGCAACGAGGTCAGCAGGAATAGGCTCTTCCTCATACTCAGCACCCATAGTCTCGTCGTGCCAAAGGACACCCTTCATCTTAACGAGGTCAACTACACCCTTGAAAGTCTCCTCATTTCCGATAGGAATTTGGATAGGACAAGGAGTAGCACCGAGTACCTCTTTAATCTGGCGAACTACATCGAAGAAGTTGGCGCCGGAGCGGTCCATCTTGTTGACATAGCAGATACGAGGTACTTTATATTTATCAGCCTGACGCCAAACGGTTTCCGACTGAGGTTGAACACCACCTACAGCGCAGAAAGTAGCCACGGCACCATCGAGAATACGGAGCGAGCGCTCTACCTCAACAGTAAAGTCGACATGCCCCGGAGTATCTATCAGGTTGATTTTGTACTTATTGCCCATATACGGCCAATAAGTGGTAGTAGCAGCAGAGGTGATAGTAATACCACGCTCCTGCTCCTGAACCATCCAGTCCATAGTAGCGGCACCATCGTGTACCTCACCGATTTTGTGCGTAAGACCGGTGTAGTACAAGATACGCTCGGAAGTAGTCGTTTTACCGGCATCGATGTGCGCCATGATACCGATGTTTCTGTTTAATTTCAGATCGTGTTTAGCCATTGTTTCTTTTCCTTGTATATATACGCGCGTGAGCGCGTGGGGAAATCAGTATTGCAGTTCAATCTCTCCAAATTAGAAACGGAAGTGAGCGAATGCACGGTTAGCCTCAGCCATACGGTGCATATCCTCTTTGCGTTTGAAGGCACCACCCTGGTTGTTGTAGGCATCCATAATCTCTGCTGCGAGTTTCTCAGCCATAGAATGACCGCCGCGTTTGCGAGCGAAAGCGATCATATTCTTCATAGCGATTGAGCCTTTGCGGTCAGCACGGATCTCGGTAGGAACTTGGAAAGTAGCACCACCGATTCGTTTAGACTTCACCTCTACCAAAGGAGTGATGTTGTCGAGAGCCTGTTTCCAGATATCCAAAGCCGATTTATCCTCGGACTTCATTTTCTGTTCTACAACTCCCAAAGCGGTATAGAAGACACCATAAGAGGTGTTTTTCTTACCATCGAGCATAAGGTGGTTTACAAACTTTGCAACCATAACCTCGCCATAAACCGGATCCGGAAGGATAACGCGTTTTGTTGGTTTTGCTTTTCTCATTGTTGTTTTAATTTTTTGGTTGTCTATCGCTTCAGCCAAAGTAATTTTGACTTACTCAACCGATCAACCCAGTTAAATCGTCCCAAGTATGGGAACTCTTAGTTAGTTTGAATAGTTAGCAGATTACTTTTTTGCTTTAGGGCGCTTAGCACCGTATTTGCTTCGACGCTGCAAGCGGTTAGCGACACCGGCAGTATCCAAAGTACCGCGAACGATGTGGTAACGAACACCCGGAAGGTCTTTCACACGGCCGCCACGCACCATTACGATGCTGTGCTCTTGCAAGTTGTGTCCTTCTCCCGGAATGTAGGCGTTTACTTCCTTTTGGTTCGTCAGACGAACACGAGCCACCTTACGCATAGCGGAGTTAGGCTTTTTAGGGGTGGTTGTGTAAACGCGCACACATACGCCACGACGCTGAGGGCAACTGTCCAACGCAGGGCTTTTGCTCTTGTCGATAAGTTCTGCTCTTCCTTTTCTAACTAATTGTTGAATTGTAGGCATTGTAACTTGTTGTTTGTTAATTGATTATAGTTTACTCGCTTTTGTGTTGCCATTGTTTTGCCGCGCGCGTATATGCGCGAGAAGAGGGCAAACCACGAAAAAGCATGCAAAGGTACGACTTTTTTTTGGATTATGCAACTATTTTCCACAAGAAAATCAATAAATTATGCATTTTCTCCACAAAGCGGGGTACATAAAGCAACATGTAATTACCATGTAAGACCTTTCCAAGTCCGCTCCAGACATAGATTCCGTTAACGGTTAATTGACGATTAAACATATAATTATCATGTAATTAAACATATAATTATGCATATTGATACCTCCATACATCTCTCTATACAAAAACATCCAATAATGTGTTCAAGAATTGTACAAAAACATTTACTACTATTAGGCTATAAATTTCCCAAAACTAAATTAGCGTTTGCATTGTATGGGGACTCTATGCAAGCCATACAGTTCGTTAAACATATAATTACCATTGGTTTTTCAACATATATCATATAATTAGACATTAATTTCTCCATATAATTTACTTTGGATCCCCATTAAAAGCCATATAGTTCGTTAAAACTATTCTCATTGTCCCGAATGCTGAGAATGTTCTACGCTTATTGCGGTGATTCATTAAAGATCTGTTTGGAGAAATTCGATGTGTGTTGGGGTGTGGAAGTGCACTGGGGGCGTTTTTGTATTATTTTATCATTTTATGGGCAATATATGGGTATGGTATGGGTACTATCAGGGTATTATCGGATTCGCTTAACCACATACTAATCACATACTAATCACCTACTAATTACATACTACGGTCAGGGTGCAGACGGTAGCAATACAAATATTAAAATAATGCAGAATACAGAAGGCACAATGCAGAATGCGCAATTCATAGTGTAGAAGGCATAGTGCATAATTCATAATGAGGAATGCACAATGCATAATGGATGCAATGTAGCGCTTTGGAGGGTAGAAAGAAGGAATAAATTGACCAAAATGCGTATTTTTTGGCGAATTAAGGAGAAAAAAACGGAAATGTTGCGAAAACGAGTTTTTTTTTGTACTTTTGCAGCGCATAATGAGTGCGTAAGTTGCCACGCTGCTATCAAGTAGAGCGGTAAACCATTGCTCAAAAGACATCTCACATAGAGCAGTGAACCATTGCTCAAAAGACATCTCACATAGAGCGGTAAGCCATTACCCCAAGGTATTAGAGATTGCACGGGAAGCGCAGAGGCAAAGGCACACTTTATGCAGATATGGTGGTACACCTTTTTATAAATAAGGAGATATTTTCTATGGATAAGATACGAAATTTTTGCATAATAGCGCATATTGACCACGGTAAGAGTACGCTTGCAGACCGCATGCTGGAGATAACGGGTACCGTGGATAAGCGGGATATGGAGAACCAAGTGCTGGACGATATGGACTTGGAGAAAGAGCGTGGTATCACTATCAAGAGCCATGCCATACAGATGCAGCACAAAGGTTATACACTGAACCTGATAGACACTCCGGGGCATGTGGATTTCTCTTATGAGGTGAGCCGCTCGATAGCCGCCTGCGAGGGTGCGCTGTTGGTGGTAGATGCCTCGCAAGGCGTGCAGGCACAGACAATCAGCAACCTATATATGGCACTGGAGCATGACTTGGAGATTATCCCAGTGATGAACAAGTGCGATATGGACTCGGCTATGCCGGAGAAAGTGGAGGACGAAATCATTGACCTGCTGGGCTGCAAGCGCGAGGAGATACTGCGCTGCTCCGCTAAGACGGGCGACGGTGTGCCGGAGATATTAGACGCTATCATAGAGCGTATTCCGGCACCACAGGGCGACCCGAATGCTCCGTTGCAATGCTTGGTGTTTGACTCGATATTCAACAGTTTCCGCGGCATCATTGCATACTTTAAGGTTGTGAACGGCACGATGCACTCGGGCGATAGAGTACGGTTTGTGAACACCGGGAAAGAGTATGACGCCGATGAGATAGGCGTACTCAAACTGGACATGCAGCCGAGAGAGAGTATCTCCGCCGGCAATGTAGGGTATATCATCTCGGGTATCAAGACCTCGACGGAGGTGCGTGTGGGCGATACAATAACGCATGTGGCACGCCCTTGCGAAAAGGCGATTGAGGGATTTGAGGAAGTAAAATCGATGGTGTTTGCGGGTGTGTACCCGATAGAGGCTGAGGACTATGAGGACTTGCGGTCGAGTTTGGAGAAGTTGCAGTTGAACGACGCGAGTCTGACCTTTACGCCGGAGTCGTCGATTGCGTTGGGTTTCGGTTTCCGCTGCGGGTTCTTGGGTTTGCTGCACATGGAGATAGTGCAGGAGCGTTTGGACAGGGAGTTTAATATGGATGTTATCACGACGGTGCCGAATGTGAGTTACAATGTCTATACGAAAGACGGCGGAATGGTGGAGGTGCATAACCCCGCCGGGATGCCCGACCAGACGGAGATAGACCACATAGAGGAGCCGTATATCCGCGCAAGCGTAATCACAACGAGCAATTTTATCGGGCCGATAATGACGCTTTGCCTAAGCAAGCGCGGGGAACTGGTGAAACAAGAGTATATCTCGGGTGACCGAATGGAGTTGCTCTTTGATATGCCGCTGGGTGAGATTGTGATTGACTTCTACGATAAACTGAAGAGTATCTCGAAGGGGTACGCCTCTTTTGACTGGCATCAGAACGGTTTTCGTCCGTCGAATCTCGTAAAACTGGACATTCTGCTGAACGGCGAGCAAGTGGACGCACTCTCTACCCTAACCCATCGCGATAACGCTGTGGATTTTGGGCGTAAGATGTGCGAGAAACTGAAAGAGTTGCTGCCCAGACAGCAGTTTGACATTGCCATCCAGGCTGCTATCGGTGCGAAAATCATTGCCCGCGAGACAGTGAAACAGGTGCGCAAGGATGTGTTGGCGAAGTGCTACGGCGGCGATGTGAGCCGAAAGCGTAAGTTGCTGGAAAAGCAGAAGAAGGGTAAGAAACGCATGAAGCAGATAGGCAATGTAGAGGTACCGCAAAAAGCCTTCTTGGCCGTGCTGAAGTTGGATTAATGGGCTGCAGAGAGGCTGTTTGTGTTTGATTTCTATGATAAAGGCTGTGGGGGAGGTATGCCCCGGGGCAGGTATTAGTTTGGACTAACGACAACCAAAAATAACTAACTAATCATTTAACAATCAATTCTTTATGGAACAGTTTGTGCATAGCGCATGGAGTATGATACCGTTTGGTATTATGCTGCTGATGATCGCTATCGGTCCGCTGATTGCGGAGAAGTTCTGGGAGAAGAATGTCAATAAACTGATTGTGTCGCTCGTGTTGGGCGTACCGACGGCAGTGTGCCTGATTATGGGCGGGATGACTGCAGAGTTGGAGCATCAGTTGTTTTTTGACTACATTCCCTTTATTGTATTGCTTTTGTCCTTATTTGTCATCACCGGTGGTATTCACATGAGTGGTGATATAAAGGCAAAGCCTATCATCAATACGGGTTTTCTTGCCGCCGGTTGGGTACTCGCCAGCATCATGGGGACGACCGGAGCAGCGATGTTGCTCATTCGCCCGGTGATTACGACTAATCAACAGCGAAAATACACCATACACACGATTTTGTTTTTCATTGCATTGGTGGCTAACTGCGGCGGTCTGCTGACCCCGCTCGGTGATCCCCCATTGTTTATGTTGTTCCTGCGCGGAGCCAGTTTCACTTGGTTCTTGAAACTGCTGCCCGAATGGCTGTTTGTAGGCGGTTTGCTGCTGATCATCTATTTCTGCGTAGATACTTACTTCTACAAGAAAGAGCACTGGACATCGCTATCGGCAGACTCACGCGAGCAAGAGCCTATTCGCTTCAGCGGTAAGATAAACTTCTTGTACCTGATAGGTGTAGTGCTGAGCGTAGCACTGATCAACGAAGGAATGATCCCGCAAATGGGCGAAGAGGGTGCGCACCTATGGCTGAAATACCTGCGTGAGATCGTGTTGCTCTCGCTGACATTCTTGAGCCTCTACACAACGAAGCACGAGGTTCGCTACGACTTGAACAAGTACAGTTGGGCACCGATTGTAGAGGTAGCGGTATTGTTCTTAGGTATCTTCACGACGATGACCCCCGCTTTGGCTTACCTAAAAGCGCATGCTGCCGACCTCGGTTTTAATGCGCCTTGGCAGTTCTACTACGCCTCGGGTGCGCTGTCATCGTTCTTGGACAACACGCCTACGGCAGTTGCCTTCCATGGTGTCGCCAGCGGTTTGCCCGAGTCGTTAACCGCAGCGCAAGCAGGTATCGTAGATGGTGTGTTTGAAAGTACATCGTTTGTAGCGGGAATCCCGGAGATACTGCTGAAAGCCATCTCGTTGGGTGCCGTGATGTTTGGTGCGATGACCTATATCGGCAACGGACCTAACTTTATGGTGAAGGCAATTGCAGAGGAGAATGGAATCAAGATGCCGTCGTTCTTCGGCTATATGATCAAGTTCTCGCTGATTGTTCTGCTGCCTATCTACATATTAGCGCAACTGATATTTCTTTAACTAACCAGTAACTACAGGCTCGCAGGGGTCTGTAGTTATTCCTTATAACCTATTGATTATGAACTTATTTGACCAGATTAGCGAGGACATCAAGAAAGCGATGCTCGCAAAAGACAAAGTAGCGTTGGACGCGCTACGCGGAATCAAGAAAGAGTTTTTGGAGGCCAAGACTGCTAAGGGCAGCGACGGCGAACTGCATGACGACAAAGCACTGCAGATACTGCAAAAGATGGTGAAACAGCGCAAAGAGTCGGCACAGATGTATATCGATGCCAATCGCCCCGAACTGGCAGAGGACGAGTTGGCGCAATGCAAGATTATTGAGCAGTACCTGCCTGCGATGCTGAGCGAGGAGGAACTGACGCAAGAACTGACTGCGATCATCGCACAAGTAGGCGCACAAGGTCCGCAAGATATGGGCAAGGTAATGGGCGTTGCCACCAAGCAACTCGCCGGTCGTGCAGAGGGTAAAGCAATCAGCACTAAGGTGCGCGAACTCCTGAGCAAATGACTATCATAGAGAGTATCACCGCGTGGTATTCGGCGCATATGAACTATGCGTCGATTATTGCGTTGATGACGGTAGAGTCGTCGTTTATTCCGTTTCCGAGCGAGATAGTGATTCCACCGGCAGTGTATGTAGCCGGCAATCCGGAGAGTGCACTGTATGTAACGGGGAACTACCCTATGGATGTGGTGCTGATTGTGCTATTTGGTACGATAGGGGCGATGTTGGGTGCGATGATTAACTATGGTTTGTCGATTTGGCTCGGGCGAATCATCATCTACAAGTTCGCCGACAGCAAATTAGGGCACTTGTGTCTGCTGAGCAGTGAGAAAGTACAGAAAGCCGAGGCGTACTTCAATGAGCACGGCAAGATGAGTACTTTTGTAGGGCGATTGATTCCCGGGATACGCCAACTAATCAGTATCCCCGCCGGTTTGGCACGGATGAACTTCGGTCAATTTACGCTGTACACTTTCTTAGGCGCGTTTATTTGGAACAGTGTGTTGGCATTGTTGGGCTACATTGCGCACGGACAAGCCGACCTAATAAACAAATATAGCCACGAACTAAGCGTGGCCATACTGGTACTGCTCGGAGCAGTAGTGGTTTATTTTGTAGCAAAGAAGATTATTCGTTCTTCTTTAGCCAAGCGCAAATAGTCTTTCGTTGCTCTACACAGAGGGCGATAAGACAGCCGATAAGCCATCCTACAAAGCCGAAAAGAACAATCGATTTGATGGGACTGTTGACGGGTGCGAGATCCTTAACAAAGTGGTTCTCAAGCACTACGGGGGCAGTTGCCATCATCTTTTTTTGGTCGATCATACGGGTATGCTCAAAGTGTTTTTGGATATCACCGAGGAACAGTTTGATACGACGATCGCCAAGGAACAGACCTCCATCACGATAGGTGTATTTGAGTTGCTGCGAGGGGTTGGCATCGAAATAGAAAGCAGAGGTAAGACTATCGAGTTTCTCCACCTGGTCGTGGCAGAACTGCACCTCACGATCGAGAGTAGGCATGTAGGCCGCATAGGCGGCTTGAAGGCGCTCATCTCCATTGAGTTGCGCAAGGATAGCATTCTCGATGTCGGGTAAGAGAGCCATATCTTTCTCCTTGAGTCGGAATTGCAAGCAAACACGGTCTTTCATATGGACATTAAGTGTATCCGTCAATTTCGATTTGAGTTTAAAATCTACATAGTCGGCGGTATTGTCGTTGAGACAATCGATGACGGGGAAAGAGGCAAAACGCGTAGCCTGCTTATCGGCGAGATATGGGAACATAGGGCTATCGGGCGATACAGCGACCGAGACAAGGGGCTGATAAGCGTAGCCAAAGAGTTCGACCGAAGGACCATTGAGGATAGCGACCGCATTCATCTTATAAATACGGTTGTCAAGCCGCGAGTAGTAGCACGCAAAGCCGACAGCAAGTGCGAGCATAGGCAGGACAATCCACCACTTACGGAAGGAGAGTCGTATTGCAGAGCCAATCCATTCGGCTACTCGGCAAATGGCTTTTCCGATACTTCGCACACAAACAGCGCAAAGGTCGAAGAGATTCATTTCGTGTTGTTCTGACATATAAGCAATGTTGATTGATTAGTAAAATACATTTTTACGCAAGTATCTTGTGTTCAAGCACTTAGAACAAGTGCTCTTGGCAAGTAGCAAATAAACGGGCGTTTATCTGCGCCGTCTCCAAGGCGCCGGATTGCGCACAAGCGGTTTGGACGGCAGTGGGTTGATAGAACCATTGTTGATGATACCAATATCCTCGTCGTCATCGTCTATAGACGGTTTCGGTGTGGACACTTCCGGCTGCGTAGGTGCAGAAAGCACATTATCTAAATTGATGACAGTGGATTGCCCATCCTCTGCAGGTTGTGGCTGTGCAGTAGAGTCGCCGGCAGGTGTATCTTCGTCGGATGATCGCTTGTTCTGCGGGTCTGAGTCTTGCAATTGCTCGGCATTGTCCGAAGAAGTGTTCTGTTCCTGTTGCTCGATACCAAACATACCCGGATAGCAATCTGCCATAACTTGGTCGATTGTTTTTCCACCGGTCTCATCCTCATCGAGTGTAGGAAGCACATCATCCTTGTAGCCTGCAGCGATAATGGTAACGCGCATATCCTCGCCCAAAGAGTCATCTATCGCAATTCCCCATTGGACTTCGAGGTGAGAACCGACTTTCTTTACGAAGTCGTTGATCTGATTGGTTTCTTTGACCAATAAGGGAGCATCAGTGGAGCAATAGAATTGTATAAGCAAACGCTTAGCACCGTAGACATTACCCGAATATATCTTATTGACATTCATCAAAGGCGAATTGAGGGCATCTTGAATAGCCGCATCTACTCGGTTTTCACCTTTCGCCACGCCCACACCCATAACGGCGATACCACTCTTCTGCAAGGTGTTTTTAACATCTGAGAAGTCGGTATTGATGACACCCGTAATAGTAATAATATCTGCAATAGAGCGTGCGGCTTTTGTTACGACATCATTGGCTTTGTCGAAAGCGTTGAACACTGTGAGGTCGGGACAAATATCACGAAGCGTCTCATTGTTGATAACGAGCAGCGCATCCACATACTTCTTGAGAGTAGCCACACCCTGCATAGCCTTGCGTATCTTGGGTTCCCCCTCGAAAGCAAACGGGATAGTAACAATACCAACGGTAAGGATCCCCATCTCTTGTGCGACAGCCGCAACGATTGGCGAAGCCCCTGTACCCGTACCACCGCCCATACCGGCAGTGATGAAAACCATCTGCGTACCATCGTCTAATGCCTCACGGATACGCTCACGACAATCATCCGCATACCCATAGGCAACCTCGGGTTTTCCTCCGGCTCCAAGTCCGGGGCCCAACTGCAACTTAGCTGGAACAGACATCTTGGCGAGTGCCTGGCGATCGGTATTACAAACGAGGTAGGTGATATTCTCCACACCAAGTTTGTACATATAATCTACGGAGTTACCTCCACCACCGCCGACACCAATGACCTTGATTAGACAATCTTCATGTATGTCCAACGGGAGAATTACATCATTATCATCCATAGTAAAAAAAGTTTTGCGGGTTGTTAGTATTGTGCTGTAAACAGATCGACCAAAGCATCTTCGACTTTCTGAATAAAATTCGGCTTTTTGACCGGTTCGTCCTTATGCTGATTGCGATAATCCTGCCCGGCAAGAAGTGCCCCGACCAAATCGGAATAGACGGGTTTAAAGAATTCCTCATCGGTATCGGTCGTAAGCAAGTAGTCGTGCATACCATAACGCACATCCAAATTGGCATTATGCTGACAGACATACGAATACATTCCCTGTAGCATACTTGCGCCCCCTGTGATGTAAAGGCATTCTATACGATCGGTATACTCGTTGAGTTTCTTCCAAACAGGTTCAAATATCTCATTTAACTTGGCTTCGATTATCGCTGCCAAATCAACAGCCTTAGTTTTAGAAATAGCAACCAACTCTTTATCTTCGACAAAATTGGGCGAAGCGACTCCCCATCCCTGTTTAAGTTGTTCGGCCTTATCCTGACTTATTTGCAACTGCGCAGCAATGGCTGATGTAACATCATCTCCACCTCGGGGATATACCTTGCTTACCAAGTATGCTCCACCCTTGTAGATAGTGAGCGTAGTAGTTTGTGCGCCCATATCGATAACGGCACAGCCTTTGGCAAAGATGTCGTTGTTTTCTTGTTCCCTTGCCTCTTGACATTGGAACACCGAAAGCAAAACATCGGCACGGATAAACGAAGACTCGATACTCTTTCCTGCTCTGTCGAAAGACATATTAAGGCGAGAATCTAATTCTTTTTTCGCAGCAAAGGCAGTGTAGTAAACATCAACTTTTGCCGCTTTTTGGGCGTTAGTAGGTATGTCTTCCTGCGGTACTCCATCCAAAACATAACAAGACGGGATAACATCGAAGACCTTGAATTCGGGATAAGATCGTTCTATCTTTGCGATGCACTCGTTTCTCATATCGGTGAGCAACTGAGGCGATACCGACAAGCGATGCACTTGGTCTCTTCTAGCCGCTACATCGACAGCCTGCATAGAGCGTCCGCCTAAGAGGACAAAGGCAGTAGGAAGATTATCGATATGAATGGTATTGGCAAGAAGCCGCAATACCTCGTTGATCATAAAGCCGACATTGGCGGTGGACTCGATTGTTCCTTGTTTGACTCCTCCCTCACGATGTGAACTTGCAGTACCTAAGATACGGAACATATCCTCCCCCACGCACTCGGCTGCAATAGCCCGCACGCCACTACTCCCCAAATCGATTGCCACCAAAGGCAGCGAGTCGGCTTTCTGTTGCTGTTGTTTTTTTGCCATCATTTGTTCATTTCCTTATTTTCGTCCAATGACCTGTCCATCGAACCGCAGGTCTAACTCTTTGTATCGTTTCGACAGAATCTCAGGCGCAGCATTCTCGTAATAGATTCTGAGTTTCCGCAGTTTGTCTTGATAGTTATCCAAATTGCCCAATACGATAATTTCGGCACTCGGGTTGGTAGGCAAAAGGCGGATATAATAGGGCGATACGACCTCGAGATAGCGAATACGCGGTGACCAATAGTCGTTATCTTGCAGCCACTCGGCGAAATCGGCAATCGAAGTGCGTGCCATCTGTTGTCCGACCTTACCGATAACGACTAATACTGTATCGCGAATAGAGGGTCGCACGGGCATACGAAGCCTATCGGTATCGATGATATAACTATCGTCTGCCGTAATTACCCGCAAGAGCGGTGTCCGCTGCGTGATCGAAATAATCAGTTGTCCTTGCGGCGAGATGTAGCACTGGGCAGTGCGAACCATAGAATGGGAGCGCACCACATCTTCGATACGCTGCATAGAGATATGCGAAACGGCCTTTCCGACGGGGTAAGCATCTTGTGAACGGAGCAGTGTATTGAGTTCGCTTTCAGACAGATAGAGGCGTTTATCGGCATCGGCAATTCGATATTGGACAGAGGAACAGACATAATCGGGTCGGTACGCTCGCCCAAATCCGATAGCACACACAAGCAAGCCGACCGCCAGCGTAATCGCCGTGGTGACGAGCGTGATATGTAGTGCGCGTTTCACAATGTGTTGTTCGTTTTATTTGTGTGACAAAGCCTTAGCAAGATCGGGGACAAGGCGGTCGATATCGCCAGCGCCGATCGTCATAACGACTACGGGCTGCGTCTCAGAAAGCATCTTTGATTGCATAAACTGTACAAGGTCTGCTTTTTCGACCAAGGCTTTCTTGAGGCAGTTAATCTTAGAGAGAAGCATATCGGATGTTACTCCCAGGATGGGTAACTCTCTCGCAGGGTAGATAGGCAAGAGAACGACCTCATCGAGAGTAGAGAGTACACGAGCAAAATCGTCAGCAAAATCGCGTGTGCGTGTATAGAGGTGTGGTTGGAAGATACCTATAAAATGCCTATCGGGAAAAAGACGACGCACAGAATCGATAGAGGTCTGAATCTCGGTAGGATGATGCGCATAGTCATCCACATAAGCAACTCGGTCATTATTGACATGGATATTAAAGCGCCGATAAACCCCCGAGTAGGAGAGTAATCCGAGGCGCAGTTCCTCTTTGCTGACGCCATTGAGCCATGCAACCGCCATGGCGGCAACACTGTTTTCAATATTGACCCATACGGGTACACCGAGCCGCAAATCGAGAAGCGAGTCGGTAGGCGTATGGAAATCGAAGTAGATATTGCCTTTGTCCACCCGAATGTTGTCGGCATAGAAATCGGCCTCTTCGGTAGCACTATAGGTATAGAGTTTAGCCCCTTGCTTGAGACGCGGAGTGATATTCAGACCTTTTTTGATGATAAGCGCAGACTGAATAAGAGAGGTGTAATACTCGAAACTCTCGCGGTATGCCTCAGGAGTGCCATAAACATCGAGATGATCGGGGTCAACCGCCGTAATGACCGACATATAGGGGGTAAGATGATGAAAAGAACGGTCGTACTCGTCCGCCTCTACCACCACATAGTTGCTATCTTTCTGAAGCAAGATATTGGTACCATAGTTGTTGCTGATACCTCCTAAGAAGGCGTTGGTACCAATCTCGGATTGATACATCAAGTGTGCCAAGATAGTAGAGGTAGTAGTCTTGCCGTGAGTCCCCGCCACGCAGAGTGCTTTCATCTGCTTGGTAACCATTCCAAGCACCTCGGCACGCTTAAGAATCGTGTACCCGTTGTTGCGGAAATAGGTAAAGATTGCCGTATCCTCAGGCACTGCGGGGGTGCGAACAACGAGGGTGTGGACAGGGTCGATATCCAAAGCGGATAGCGCATCCACATCATCGAAATAAGTAATCTGCATTCCTTCGGTCTCTAAATCGTGCGTCAAATGTGAAGCAGTGTGGTCGTATCCTAACACATGAAAACCGCGTGAATGGTAGTAGCGTGCCAATGCGCTCATACCAATCCCGCCAATACCCAGAAAATAAACTGTTTGTAAATTCTTGATGTCGAACATTGCTATAGTGGCTATTCAGTATAAAATCATTTCATAAAAATCAGCCTGCAAAGGTACGAAAAAAAAAGGATATATGCAAACTAAAAAACGGAAAGGAAAAAATAAGAAAGAGCAGAAAATAGGAAAAAGCAGAACTCAGGAAAAAGGAAACAAAAAAAGACCACCTAACAAGTTGCCAGATGGTCTTTTTTCCATACCGCATTGCGGCACTATGAGAGTTTTACTTCACTTCCTCGAAGTCAACATCTTCGGCACCGCCGTCGTTGTTGCCATTATTGGAAGAGGTATTACCGGATTGTGCTCCGTTGAAGCCTGCACCTTGAGCACCTGCTCCCGCACCGGCATTCTGTGCATTGTACATCTCTGCACTAGCAGCCTGGAATGCGGTCATGAGTGCGTTATTGGCAGCCTCACAAGCATCGGCATCCTTCTTCTCGTAAGCGTCTTTGAGGTTCTTGAGAGCCTCTTCGATAGGTGCTTTCTTGTCAGCAGGAATCTTATCGCCAAGTTCAGCAAGTTGTTTCTCGGTTTGGAAGATAGTAGCGTCTGCGCGGTTGAGTTTGTCGATACGCTCTTTCTCGCGTTTATCTGCCTCGGCGTTAGCCTCAGCCTCAGCCTTCATACGCTTGATCTCTTCCTCGCTCAAGCCACTGGAAGCCTCGATACGAATCTTCTGCTCCTTGCCCGTAGCCTTATCTTTGGCGGTAACATTGAGGATACCGTTGGCGTCGATATCGAAGGTAACCTCGATTTGCGGTTCACCACGACGCGCCGGCATAATACCATCGAGGTGGAAGATACCGATTTGCTTATTCTGCGCAGCCATAGGACGCTCACCTTGAAGGACTTTGATCTCGACACTCGGCTGGTTATCAACAGCGGTAGAGAAGACCTCGGTTTTCTTGGTAGGAATTGTGGTGTTGGCCTCGATCATCTTGGTCATCACGCCACCCATGGTCTCGATACCGAGGCTCAGCGGGGTAACATCGAGCAAGAGGACATCTTTGACTTCACCGGTAAGCACACCACCTTGGATGGCAGCACCGACAGCGACTACCTCATCGGGGTTAACGCCCTTGTTAGGCACTTTGCCAAAGAATTTCTCGACAGCCTGTTGGATAGCAGGGATACGAGTAGAACCACCTACAAGGATGACTTCATCGATGTCGCTTGTGCTCAAGCCGGCTTTTTGCAAAGCGGTACGGCACGGAGCGATTGTGCGCTGGATAAGGTCATCGATCAGTTGCTCAAACTTAGCACGGGTGAGCGTCTTAACCAAGTGGGCAGGTACGCCATTAACCGGCATGATGTAGGGCAAGTTAATCTCGGTAGAAGTGGTGTTGGACAACTCAATCTTGGCTTTCTCGGCAGCCTCTTTAAGACGCTGCATAGCCATCGGGTCTTTGCTCAAGTCAGCACCACCGTTCTCGTTCTTGAACTCCTCGACGAGCCAATCGATGATACGATGATCGAAGTCATCACCACCCAGGTGGGTATCACCATCGGTAGCCTTCACCTCGAAGACACCGTCGCCCAACTCAAGGACACTGACATCGTGGGTACCACCACCGCAGTCGAAGACAACAATCTTCATATCCTTGTTGGCCTTATCAAGACCGTAAGCCAAGGCAGCAGCCGTAGGCTCGTTGACGATACGACGGACATTCAGTCCGGCAATCTCACCGGCCTCTTTGGTAGCCTGACGCTGGCTGTCATTGAAGTAAGCCGGTACGGTAATCACCGCCTCGGTAACCTCTTGACCTAGATAGTCTTCGGCAGTCTTTTTCATCTTTTGAAGGATGATAGCCGAAATCTCTTGCGGGGTGTAAAGACGACCATCGATGTCCACACGAGGTGTATTGTTGTCGCCTTTGACTACCTTATAAGGTACACGCGCGATTTCGTTGGAGAGGCGGTCGTAGGTCTCACCCATGAAACGCTTGATAGAATATACAGTTCTGGTCGGGTTGGTAATGGCTTGACGCTTAGCAGGGTCTCCCACTTTGCGCTCACCACCATCCACAAAACCTACAACCGAAGGAGTAGTACGCTTACCTTCAGAGTTAGCAATTACGATCGGTTCGTTGCCTTCCATCACAGCAACGCAGGAGTTAGTTGTTCCTAAATCAATTCCAATAATCTTAGACATAATCAAGTATGTTTTTAATGTTAATAATCAAGTTAATTGTGCCGTGCCACTCGGCTTGCGCTTTGCTGCACGACACCCTATTAAAGACAAATGTTGTGCCAAAGAATTTTTTGTGTATAGTTGTCAGAAAGTACTGCCAGATTGTCAGAAACACGCTGTAAAAAACACGCAAACTATGCCTGTTTGACGCACATTACCTATTTTTAGGTATGCGAGATGGTGGTGTAGCGGCATAGATATTGTGCGAAATTCTACTATATATATTAAGGTGTAGGTATGGAAAAGACAGTAAAAAGAGTCGCCTTTTCGTTGATGGGCGTGCTGTTGGTGCTACTGATTGCAGCGACGATATTGGAGAAAATAGCCGGAACAGAGGTGGCGGTGCGGTATGTGTACACTGCTCCGTGGACGATTGCGCTTTGGGCACTGGCAGCCATAGCGGGCGTTTGGTATGTGGTGATGGCTTTTCGGCACGGAGGTATGCGGCTGTCGATATTCGGTATTCACTTGAGTTTTGCGGTGATTCTGCTTGGCGCGATGCTGACTCACTGTTTTGGCACAGAGGGGGCAGTGGCACTCCGCATCGGCGAGAGCAACGGGGAGTATGTGCAACGCGACGGGACTACAGGCGATTTGCCTTTTACGCTGATACTCAAGGACTTTCAAGTGGAGTACTACCCCGGAACAGCCACACCGGAGAACTACATCAGCAAGGTAGTTATTCGTTCGGAGAAAGACGAGCAAGAAGCAGAACTATCGATGAACCATATTGCACGCTATGCCGGTTGGCGATTGTATCAATCGTCGTACGACGAGGACGCGGGTGGTTGCACGCTGCTGCTAAGCCATGACCCTGCGGGCGTAGGCGTAACCTACACGGGGTATATCTTACTGCTAATCAGCATGTTGGCATATCTATTTACACCTAAACGAATGCGGTTTGGCAAGAAAGTGGTAGCAGGGATGATATTGGTTGCGATACCGATATGCTCGGCCGAGGCAGCCCCGAAGACCTTGCAAGCCCCTGTAGCGGAGAGTTTCGGGCGATTGTATGTAGAATACAACGGACGAATCTGTCCGATGTCGGTGCTTGCGAACAATGTATGCACCAAACTCTACAGGCGAAACTATTACAAGGCAGAATACGGAACTTATTACTCTGCTAATCAAGTGCTTACAGGCATACTGTTCTACTACAACGATTGGCAAAACATACCCTTAAAACACTCGCGCAAGGCCATGCAGAAGCGAGAGCGGGAGATGGTACTGCATATAACAGCGGGCGGTTCGCTTATGAAAATTTGGCCGGGGGAGCAGGGGTGGTACGACATCAACTCGGCGGGAGAAGCGGACAGTCTGACACACGATGAGTGGAACTTTCGGATGTATGCACTACAGTATGTGGCATACGACTTGGCACAAGGGCAAAACATCGAGGCCAACGAGACACTCAAAAAGATACGCATTTACCAGCAGAAGTGCGCCAAGGCAGGAAGTTTGCCGACAGAAAGACACTTCCGTGCAGAGCAACTATGGGCAGCGTTCCCCTACACAAAACCTTTAGCAATACTGACGATAGCATTGGGATTGGTGTTCTTTTTGGTGTACTGTTTGGCACAAGGGAGAGGCAAGCGAGTGGCTCTCGGGTGGCGAATAGCGGGGAGTGTGGTACTCGGCGGGATATGGGTGTTTCTCAGTGCGATGCTCGGGTGGCGATGGTATGTAAGCGGACATATCCCACTGAGCAACGGGCACGAGACGATGCAGACTCTAGCATGGCTGATTACGCTAATTGCGTTGGTGGCCGACATACGAGCCTACGCACAGAAACATACTGATAATAAAGAAGTTGCAAGCGTCAGTTCGTTCGGATTGCTACTCGGCGGGATGCCGCTGATGGTGAGTATGATGTCGGCCTCGAACCCGCAGATTACGCACTTGATGCCCGTGCTACAGTCGCCATTGCTGAGCCTGCATGTGAGCGTTATCATGGTCAGTTACGCCCTACTGGCATTTGTGATGCTCAACAGTTTGGTAGCACTTTTCTCGGATAAAGCACAGCAGAAGAGTATGATGCTATTCTCCAAAAGACTACTCCGCCCCGCGGTGTGCTGCTTGGCGATTGGGATCTTCTTGGGGGCCGTTTGGGCCAATGTATCGTGGGGCAGATACTGGGGGTGGGATCCGAAAGAAGTGTGGGCACTGATTACGCTGATAGTCTATGCTGCCCCGCTACATGGGCAATCGCTGGCATTTTTCCGCAATGCGCGTGCGTTCCATATCTATTGTTTGATTGCATTCGTATCAGTGCTATTCACTTATTTCGGAGTGAATTTCCTTTGGGCGGGCTGCACGCATACGCATAGCCTCCACGAATGTTTTTCGTTCTCCATTAAAGGCCATTAAAGTACCATTAAAACATAGGTCTCCGCAGGATATTCTTATCCTCCGTTAACAAACGGTTAATGGATCGTTAATGCAGTCGGATTTGGTTCGTAAAATAGCATTTTGCAGATGACATATTGAGAGGAAGACGGCACGATTTGTAGCATTTTGGCAAAATGAAATATTGGCTTTAGGTTTCGACAAGGTCTCGACGAAAGTTCGACTCAGTCGGCTCAAAAACAGCCGAGCAAAATGTAAGCAAAAAGGCAGATATTGTATCTGTAGTGTCAAAAAAACAGAAGCATTCCAAAGATACAAAAAAATACGGATGAAGGTGGGCTTCATCCGTATTTTTCAGATTGGTTATGGTTCTTTATTCGTCCTCGTCGGTGCCGTTGAGTGCGTTGTCGGCCGCAGCGCGAGCGGCTTGTAGAGCAGCGTACTCTTCACGGTTGTGAACAACGATACGCGAGAACTCACGGAGACCGGTACCTGCAGGAATCAAGTTACCGCAAATCACATTCTCTTTCATTCCCTCGAGATAGTCCACTTTGCCTTGGATAGCCGCCTCGTTGAGCACCTTGGTGGTCTCTTGGAAGGAAGCAGCAGACATAAAGGACTTGGTACCGAGAGCGGCACGCGTGATACCTTGGAGAATCTGTTTTGCCGTAGCGCAAGTAGCCTCACGAGCCTCAACGAGTTTCTTATCGCGACGACGGAGGCTGGAGTTCTCATCGTGGAGACGACGAGCGGTAACAATCTGTCCGTTGGAGAGGACTTCGCTATCGCCCTTGTCGGTAACCACTTTCTTGCCCCAGATACGATCGTTCTCGTCCATGAAGTCCATCTTATCAACGACTTGTCCTTCGAGGAAGCGTGTATCACCCGCATCAAGAATCTCGACCTTACGCATCATCTGACGCACGATAATCTCGAAATGTTTATCGTTGATTTCCACACCTTGCATACGATAGACAGACTGTGCCTCGTTGACGATGTAGTCTTGTACAGCGGTAGGACCTTGGATAGCGAGGATGTCGTCGGGTGTGATAGCACCATCGGAGAGCGCTACGCCGGCGCGTACATAGTCACCCTCCTGTACCAAAATCTGCTTAGACAGCGGTACGAGATAGGCTTTCTGCTCGCCAAGTTTGGAGGTAACGAACAACTCGCGGTTACCACGCTTGATCTTACCGAAGGATACCTCACCATCGATCTCGGCCACGATAGCCGGGTTGGACGGGTTGCGTGCTTCGAAGAGTTCGGTAACACGAGGAAGACCACCGGTGATATCGCCTGCGGTACCCAAAGCACGGGTAACGGTGAAGAGCAGATCGCCGACCTTAACCTCAGCCCCATCTTGGTGAACCAGGCTCGCCTTAACAGGGAGGTTGTAGGTACGGAGCACATTGCCATCGGCATCGATGATATGTGCGGAAGGCATCTTGGTCTTGTCCTTGGTATCGGTGATAGACACCTCTTTCTTACCGGTTTGCTCATCGACCTCGGTCTGAGCGGTAACGCCCTCGATGACATCCTCGTATTGGATGCGACCATTCTGCTCGATGACCAGAGCGGCTTTGTACGGATCCCACTCGCAGATGACAGTATCCTTGTCGTATTTCTGACCCGGGGTAACGAACAACTTAGAAGCGTAGGGGATATTGAAAGTAGTGAGAACGACGCCGGTCTTCTCGTCTTTGAGTTGCATCTCGTTAAGACGACTAACTACGATAACATCGCCAGCCTCGGTAGTGATAGTACGGAGATCCTCGATCTCGATGATACCCTCACGAGGGATAGCGTAGGTGTTTTGTGTAGCCGCGTTGCCAGCGACACCACCGGAGTGGAAGGTACGAAGGGTCAACTGTGTACCCGGCTCACCGATAGCCTGTGCAGCGATGACGCCGACAGCCTCACCTCTCTGCACCATCTTACGCGAAGCCAAGTTACGGCCGTAGCACTTAGCGCAGACGCCATGTTTGGACTCGCAGGTGAGTACGGAACGAATCTCGACCTCCTCGATACCGGCAGCCTCGATAGCCTCGCACTGTGCCTCACGGATCTCCTCACCGGCAGCAACGATAAGGTTGCCATCCAAGTCGTGGATATCGTGAACCGACACACGACCGAGGATACGCTGGGTAAGAGTAGCGACAACGACATCGTTCTGCTTGATAGCACGAGCGGTAAGACCACGCAGAGTACCGCAGTCCTCCTCGTTGATGATGACATCGTGCGATACATCGACCAAACGACGGGTAAGGTAACCTGCATCGGCCGTCTTCAGCGCGGTATCGGCAAGACCCTTACGAGCACCGTGGGTGGAGATAAAGTACTCCAACACGGACATACCCTCTTTGAAGTTGGAAAGAATCGGGTTTTCGATAGTCTGACGACCTTCGGTAGAACCGGCCTTTTGCGGCTTTGCCATAAGTCCACGGACACCCGCCAACTGCTTGATCTGCTGTTTGTTACCACGGGCACCCGAGTCCATCATCATATATACAGAGTTGAAACCTTGGTCAGCCTCCTGCATGTGTTTCATCAAGATGTCGGTAACCTCGGTATCGACTTTGTTCCAAGCGGCAATAACATTGTTGTAACGCTCATCGTCGCCCATCTCACCGAAATTGTACATCTCTGTGATGTTCTCAACCTCTTGGTTACCCTTAGCGATGATACCTGCTTTCTCCTCCGGAATAAGAATATCGTTGAGGTTGAAGGACAGACCGCCACGGAAGGCTTTGTAGTAGCCCAAGTTTTTAATATCGTCGAGGAACTGAGCCGTACGAGCCACACCGCAGGTCTTGATGACCTTGGAGATAATCGACTTAACGGCACCTTTCTTCATTACCACATTTTGGAAGCCTACCTCTGCCGGTACATACTGATTGACCATGACGCGGCCCGGGGTGGTCTCGATGATATGGTTGACATGCTCGCCATCGACTACATCGTCCAAACGGACTTTTACCTTAGCGTGGATATTCACACGACCTTCGTTGAGAGCCACGGTGCACTCCTCGGGAGAGTAGAACACCAATCCCTCACCTTTAACGCCCGTACGCTCCTTAGTAATATAGTACAGACCCAAGATCATATCCTGTGAAGGCACGGTGATAGGGTTACCGTTAGCCGGGTCGAGGATGTTATGAGAGCCAAGCATCAGGAGTTGTGCCTCGAGGACCGCCTCGTTGGAGAGAGGCAAGTGGACAGCCATCTGGTCGCCATCGAAGTCGGCGTTGAATCCGGCGCAAGCCAACGGGTGCAACTGGATAGCCTTACCCTCGATCATCTTAGGTTGGAAAGCCAAGATACCATGGCGGTGCAGAGTCGGCGCACGGTTGAGCAATACGGGGTGTCCCTCCATCACATGCTCAAGAATCTCGTAGATAACCGGTTCGCGGCGATCGATAATCTTCTTTGCCGATTTGACGGTCTTGACGATACCACGCTCGATGAGTTTGCGAATGATGAACGGTTTGTACAACTCGGCTGCCATCTCCTTAGGCAGACCGCACTCGTGCATTTTCAACTCAGGACCAACGACGATAACGGAACGCGCAGAGTAGTCAACACGCTTACCGAGCAAGTTCTGACGGAAACGACCTTGTTTACCCTTGAGCGAATCGGACAACGACTTAAGCGGGCGATTGGCCTCAGACTTCATAGCCGTAGTCTTACGCGAGTTGTCGAACAAAGAATCGACAGCCTCTTGGAGCATACGCTTCTCGTTGCGCAGGATGACATCCGGTGCTTTGATCTCGATGAGTCGTTTCAAACGGTTATTACGAATGATGACACGACGATAGAGGTCGTTGAGGTCGGAAGTAGCGAAACGACCACCATCCAACGGAACAAGCGGACGCAACTCGGGCGGCGTAACAGGGATAACCTGCAAGATCATCCACTCGGGGCGGTTTTTGCCCTTAGAAGCGCGGAAGGACTCGACGACTTGCAAGCGTTTGAGAGCCTCTTGCTTACGCTGAACAGAAGTAGATTTGCTTGCTTGGTCACGCAGTTCGAAACTCAGTTTGTCCAAATCGATACCGCACAACATATCGTAGATAGCCTCGGCACCCATCTTAGCGATGAACTTATCGGGGTCGCTATCATCTAGCATTGCATTGTTCTCCGGAAGGATGTCTAAGATCTGAGCATACTGTTCCTCATCGAGTAGCATACAATCTTCGATAGGCAGACGGTTCTTGTCGTCCTTATTCTTCTCGCCAATCTCCATACCGGCGAGGGCACCTGCCTTAACAACAATGTATTTCTCGTAGTAGATGATCGAATCCAATTTCTTGGTAGGGATACCCAGCAGAGCAGCCATTTTGCTTGGCAACGAACGGAGGTACCAAATATGCGCTACGGGAACGATCAGTTTGATGTGTCCCATACGCTCACGGCGCACCTTCTTCTCAGTAACCTCAACACCGCAACGCTCGCAGACGATACCTTTGTAACGGATGCGCTTGTACTTACCGCAATGGCACTCGTAGTCCTTGGTAGGACCGAAGATACGCTCACAGAACAAACCATCTCGTTCGGGTTTGTAGGTACGGTAGTTGATGGTTTCCGGCTTTAACACTTCACCACTGGAGAGTTGCATAATCTCATCAGGCGAAGCCAAACCAATTGAAATCTTGGTAAAACCGTTTTTCTTGTTATCTTGTTTAAAAGCCATAATCTTTATTGGATTAAGGACTGCCCGGCAAGGATATTTCTACCCGAGCGGGCAGTCTTTTGTTCAATTCATTATTCCATTGTTATTGACAGTGTAAGTCCTTGGAGTTCGTGCAAGAGGACATTGAGCGATTCGGGGAGTCCCGGTGTCGGGAACGGTTCACCCTTGACGATAGCCTCGTAGGTACGAGCACGCCCGGTAACATCATCAGACTTAACGGTAAGAATCTCTTGAAGGGTATGAGCGGCACCGTGTGCTTCGAGTGCCCAAACCTCCATCTCACCGAAACGCTGACCACCGAATTGTGCTTTACCACCAAGAGGCTGTTGAGTGATAAGACTGTACGGACCGATTGAACGGGCGTGCATCTTGTCATCAACCATGTGTCCTAACTTCATGAAATAGGTAACACCGACGGTAGCCATCTGATCGAAAGGTTCGCCCGATTCGCCATCATAGAGTTGGGTCTTACCGGCACGCGGAAGTCCTGCTTTGTCGGTCCATTCGTCCAACTGGTCGAGGGTACAACCATCGAAGATAGGCGTAGCAAACTTAACGCCGAGTTCTTGACCAGCCCAACCGAGTACGGCCTCGAAGATCTGACCGATGTTCATACGTGAAGGCACACCCATCGGGTTCAAGACGATATCTACCGGTGTACCATCTGCCAAGTACGGCATATCCTCTACGCGGACGATCTTGCTGACAATACCTTTGTTACCGTGGCGACCCGCCATCTTATCACCCACACGAATCTTACGGCTCTTAGCGATATAAACCTTAGCCATTTGAATGATACCATTGGGCAATTCATCACCAATAGTGAGATTGAACTTGCGGCGTTTGAGGTCGGCATCCAACTCCTTATATTTAGCGATGTAGTTCATGATACACTGTGCAGCCAACTCATTCTTATGCTCATCGCTTGTCCAACCTTCGAGCATAACAGATTGGAAATCAATCATACCAAGACGCTCTTTGGTAAAGTGTTGCCCCTTAGATATGAGTTCGGTACCGACAGTATCCTTGACAGAAACAGCAGGTTTATTCTCCAAAATCTTTGCCAATTTGCTAATCAGCAACTCGCGCAAAGCGTCAGCCTGCTCGGTGAATTCGGCATCCATCTTAGCGATTGCCTCTTTGTCCTCCATCTTAGCCTTGCGGTCTTTGATAGCACGAGTATAGAGTTTCTTGCCGATGATCACACCCTCCAACGAAGGACTGGCCTTGAGGCTGGCATCCTTAACATCACCTGCTTTATCACCGAAGATGGCTTTGAGCAGTTTCTCTTCAGGCGAAGGATCTGTTTCACCCTTAGGAGTAATCTTACCGACGAGGATGTCGCCCGGGCGGATATGAGCACCTATACGAATGATACCATTCTCATCCAGGTCTTTGGTAGCATCTTCGCTAACATTAGGAATATCAGCCGTGAACTCCTCCATACCACGCTTGGTCTCGCGCACCTCGAGCAGTTGCTCTACGACATGGACAGAGGTGTACATATCCTCGCGCACGATACGCTCACTGAGGACGATAGCATCCTCATAATTGTAACCCTTCCAAGGAATGTATGCAACCTTGAGGTTTTTACCAAGAGCCAACTCACCGCCTTGGGTAGCATAACCCTCGGTGAGAATCTGACCTTTCTCTACGCGGTCACCTTTGCGAACGATAGGATGGAGGTCGATCGTGGTATTTTGGTTGGTTTTCTCAAACTTAGGCAGTTTGTACTCTTTTTCTGCGGACTCGAAAGAAACGAACTCTTCCTCATCGGTGCGATCATATTTGATACGGATGACATCTGCATCAACATAAGTAACCAAACCTGCGCCTTCTGCCTCCACTTGGGTACGACTATCCTTAACTAACTGCTCCTCGATGCCGGTACCGACAATAGGTGCCTCGCTGGTGATCAAAGGTACAGCCTGGCGCATCATGTTCGATCCCATCAAGGCACGGTGGGCATCATCGTGCTCCAAGAACGGAATAAGTGCGGCAGCGACAGAAGCAATCTGGCAAGGAGCCACATCCATCAAATCGACTTGCTCCGGCTCTACAACGGGGAAGTCGGCACCAAGACGCGATTTTACTTTGTTACGAACGAACTTACCATCCTTATCCAAAGGTGCGTTACCTTGCGCAACGATTTTCTCTTCTTCGTCCTCTGCACTGAAATACTGAATATGGTCGTTATCCAAATCGACCACACCATTTTCAGCCTTACGATAAGGGGTCTCAATGAAACCGAGGTCGTTGATTTTGGCATAGATACACAACGATGAAATCAGACCGATGTTCGGTCCTTCAGGGGTCTCGATAGGACAGAGACGACCATAGTGCGTATAGTGGACATCTCGCACCTCAAATCCGGCACGATCACGGCTCAGACCACCGGGACCGAGGGCAGACATACGGCGCTCGTTGGTAATCTCAGCCAGCGGGTTTTGCTGATCCATGAACTGGCTCAACGCATTGGTTCCGAAATAGGAATTGATAATCGAAGAAATCGACTTTGCGTTGATCAGATCGGTAGGGGTAAACACCTCATTATCACGCACATTCATGCGTTCACGCACGGTACGCGCCATACGCGCAAGACCTACACCAAACTGGTTGTAGAGTTGCTCACCGACGGTGCGGACACGGCGGTTGGACAAGTGGTCGATATCATCTACCTCCGCATTGGAGTTGATGAGTTCTACCAAGTATTTGATAATCTCGATAATGTCCTCTTTGGTCAAGACGCGGACATCATCGGGGATAGACATATTCAACTTGCGGTTGATACGATAACGCCCTACTTCACCGAGATCGTAGCGTTTTTGCGAGAAGAACAGGTTTTGTATCATCTCACGAGCCGTAGCATCATCAGCAGGCTCCGCATTACGCAACTGGCGATAGATATACAAAACGGCCTCTTTCTCGGTTTTGGTGGGGTCTTTTTGCAATGTATTGAATATGATCGAGTAGTCGCTCTCGCGATTCTCATCCTTATGCAAAAGAACAGACTTGCTACCGGAATCAAGGATAGCATCGATAATCTCCGGAGTCAATTCTTTCTCACGCTCAACCACAATCTGGTTACGCTCGATAGTAGAAACCTCACCGGTATCCTCATCAACGAAGTCCTCGAGTGTAGGTTTCATAACATATCCTGCCAGGCGACGACCGATGCAAGCCTCAAGAGTAGCGCGGTTGCACTTCACTTCCTCTGCCAAGTCGAAGCAATTAAGGATGTCCTTATCGGACTCAAAGCCGATGGCACGGAGCAGAGTGGTTACAGGTAATTTTTTCTTACGATCGATGTAAGCATACATTACCTTGTTGATGTCGGTAGCGAACTCAATCCACGAGCCGCGGAAAGGAATGATACGAGCGGAGTACAACTTGGTGCCATTGGAGTGCATAGATGTACCGAAGAACACACCCGGTGAGCGGTGTAATTGACTAACGACAACGCGCTCAGCACCATTGATAACGAATGTACCCTTTGGGGTCATGTATGGGATAGTACCCAAATAGACATCAGAAACAACAGTATCGAAATCCTCATGGTCGGGATCTTCGCAACTAAGGCGAAGTTTGGCCTTAAGAGGCACGCAATAGGTCAAACCGCGCTTGATACACTCCTCGATAGAATAGCGGGGAGGATCAATACTATAATCCAAGAATGCAAGCGTAAAGGAGTTTCGGGTATCCTGGATAGGGAAATTCTCCTGAAACACCTTGTACAGACCTTCGTTACGACGCTGCTCCGGAGTAGAATCCATCTGGAAGAAGTCGTGGAAGGACTTTAACTGAATCTCCAAGAAATCAGGGAACGGCATCTGCTTTTGCAGACGCGAGAAGTTGACCCTTGGTTGTTTTGTAGTTGTAGCCATTTATTTTAGGATGGTTAGTTGTTATAGCAGACAATAAACTGCTGGTAATGAGTTATTTAGAACTAAATAGTTGGTTTTTTAGATTTATAGTAGTTTTACAAAAACCGCATTAGAATTACCAGATATTCAGTTAATTTCACACATCTGCTTTATTTAGAGAAAAAGGTTTAGACCCCCGATTAGGGGTCTAAACCTATTACCACAAGAGTGGTTGGTTATTACTTGAGTTCAACCTCTGCGCCAACCTCTTCGAGTGCTTTCTTGAGAGCCTCAGCGCTTGCTTTGTCGAGACCTTCCTTAACGGTAGCAGGAGCAGCGTCAACGATGTCCTTAGCCTCTTTCAGACCAAGACCGGTTTGCTCTTTAACGGTCTTAACAACCTGAAGTTTCTGAGCACCTGCGCTCT